>Ga0207671_10000615_pt1 | contig 46998 bp, 34 predicted proteins | sample KBSC24metaG_FD_184352 | JGI IMG/M metagenome (GOLD analysis project Ga0207671, IMG submission 184352) | Corn rhizosphere microbial communities from Kellogg Biological Station, Michigan, USA - KBS C2-4 metaG (SPAdes) (version 2) | ecosystem: Host-associated > Plants > Roots > Rhizosphere > Soil... | reverse complement strand
TCCGTAAGGGTGGGATATATAGATAACCGGCAGGTTAAGATCAGGAAAGATATCTATCTTGATAGTACGTACCGCATTGATCCCGAAAAAAAACAGTCCGGCAACTATAACCAATATGGTGATTGGTTTTTGTAGCGCCCCTTTGATCATTCCCATTATAAATGTGTATTACTGTTATTAAAAATTATTAATGAATATGCCGAAATCGCCTGTTGCTGCCGATTTAAACAGCAGGGCCTGCCATACATTGTTTAAGGCAATGTAGCGGTCAACCTCGGCACGGTTCAGTGTATAAAGGGCCTGGGTAAAATCAACAATATTGGCCAGTCCGTTTTTATACAAGGTATATTTTTGCTTATAAGCATCGCTCGCGGCCGAAACCTCCACCGGTACCTCGCGGTAATTTTTCAAAGAGTTGCCGATACGGGTTTGCGCCAATGCCAGCTGTGCTGTCAATTGCTGCTCCACCAGGTCGTAATCATTTTTAAACTGCTCCGAGGTATATTTTTGCGATTGCACCTGGTAATGCACCCGGAAAGGGCTGGTAATATTCCACACCATGGCCACGCCAAACAGGTAGTTGTACCGGGTTGGATTGGCACCCGCTCCGTAACTGCTGTTAACACTGTTAGGGTTGGTAGTATAATCATAGTTAAAACCAGAGCCCCTGCCCTGGTAAACGCCAAACAAGGTAAATGTAGGGTAACTGAAAGTTTTTAAATACTTGGCTTGTTCATCACTTACGCCAATGCGATTTTGCAAATAACGTAATTGTGGGTGATCTGCCAGTTGCACCGCGCTCAGTGCGTCCAGCGTAGTAGGCAGCTTGGTAACAAAGGCGCTATCGAGCAAAAAATCCTGCGCCGGGATACCGAGGTACACCGAAAGCTGGTTGCTCTGATCCTGTACGGTTTGCTGCGTATTGGTCAGCGAGATCTTGGCGTTGGATACTTCCGCGTTAGCTAAAGCTGAATCAACACCCGGGTTCAGACCGTTCTTTACACGGGCAACCACCACCTTTTGCAGATCCATGGCCCGGTTCAGGTTATCCTGCTGGGCTTTTGCCAGTTGCTGGGCCGCCAGTAAATTCAGATAGGTACTGGCTACACGAACTTCATGTTGGAATTGCTCCTGCGCCAGGTCGGTCTCTTCACGGTTGACTATGTTCTTTTGTACTTTGATGCGCTCATGTGATTTGCCAAAGCTGAAAAAATCCCAGCTTACATTGCTTAAGTACAGGGAGCCGAATGCCGCGTTCCAGTTTTGATTGGCCTGGGCCGGGCCTGATGATGCTACGGATAAACCACGGTAACCATACAAAGGTCCATTTTGACCGTTGGCCGTTCCGTAGTCTTGTTGTGCCGAGATGCTTACATCTGGTAAATATTCTGTACGTGTTTCTTTTAGAAATGCCTTAGCAGCGTTTAACTGATTAGCTTTGGATTTGATGGTACCGTAATTAGCGAGTGCCATTTGTTCAGCATCTTTGATATTTAAAACTTTTTGCTGAGCCTGAGCCTGGAAGACAAATAAAACACCTAAAAACAGAAGTAGTTGTTTTGAAGGTAGCTTATACATATTGTGTATTTTATACACGGCAAAGGTAGGGCTATAGGATGTATGAAAAAAATGAATTAATTTTGTCATAATCATTAGTAAAATTCATAATGAATATAGCACTCCACCACTTCCGCTTAGTTGATACTATCTCAAAAGAGGGTACTTTAACTAAAGCGGCCGAAACATTGCACCTTACCCAATCGGCCCTGAGCCACCAGTTAAAGGAACTGGAAAAAGAGCTGGATATTGAAGTTTTTCACCGTGAAGGCAAAAAATTACATTTGTCTGAGATTGGCTACCGCTTTTTGCGCAGTTCCGAAAAGATCATCGCCGAAATACGCTCCATGGAAGAGGACATCCGCAACTATAAGAACGGTAAAACCGGCAAGCTGAATATCAGCATGCAATGCTATACGGCCTACCACTGGCTGCCCGGTGTTATCAAAGATTTTAAAAGCCAGTGGCCCGATATCCATATCAACATCGTATCGGATGCTACCCGTCGCCCGTTGGAATACCTCATGCGCGGCGACCTGGATCTGGGTATTGTGCGCACCCAAATGGTGAACACCAAAATAACTTACGAACCCATTTTTGAGGACCGCCTCAACGCCATATTACCGGCAGATCACCCCCTGGCCAAAAAAGACGTGATCAACATCTGCGATTTTCAGGATCAGGACCTGATACTGGCCCTTTACGATCCCAGCTACCAGGATACGCCCCTTATTGAAACCCTGATCCAGGAGCAGCATGTAAAACCTAAAACGCTCAACCGCATCCACTACACCGATGCCACCATCGAAATGGTAAACGCCGGTTTAGGCATCAGCGTAATGGCCGATTGGATAGTGAAACCTTACCTGGCCAACCGGAATGTGGTAGCCAAACCCCTGCACCACAGCGTAGCCAAAAGAACCTGGTATGCCGCTACCTGCAAGGATAACCCGGTGATACAAAATTTCCTGGCCTGCTTAAAAGTGTATTTTGCCCAGAACCAAATGTGCATGGAAGAAGAACATTTTGAAGAATTACTGGAACAGGTGGTTTAACACAACACGCAGACGACTCACCCCGTCTGCGCTATGCTGGATGACCCTCTCTCCCGCTTTGCGGCAAAGAGGGTGGAAAATCTATTTATTTTGCTTTCTGCTGATTTTAAAATCCCCTCTTTCCGCCGCAGGCGAAGAGAGGGTGACCGAGCGCAGCAATGGTCGGGTGAGTCTGCCCTTCCCCCAGCATTATTCCTACACTAAAGGCACTATCAAACCCAGCCATTTGTCTCAACAGCAACTGGATAAACAGGTGGAAGTATTTTATGACCAGTGGAAAAAGCGCTACGTAAAACCCGGCTGTAACCCTGATCAATACTACATCTGGTTTGAAAGAAAGGGTAAGGAATGTGTATCCGAAGGTCAGGGTTATGGCATGATCATCACCGTATTGATGGCCGGTTATGATAAAACCGCTCAGGATACATACAACGGTCTTTATCAATATTACAAGGCCCACCCGGCCAAAACATCCCCCTACCTCATGGCCTGGGCGCAGGTAAAGGGCTGCAAAGATCTCGACCGCAGCACCGCTACCGATGGCGATATGGACATTGCCTATTCCCTGCTGCTGGCGGCCAAACAATGGGGCAATACCGGGAGCATCAACTACCTGCACGAAGCCCAGGGCATCATAGCAGCCATCATGCAGCATGAGATCAATCAAAAAATATATTCTATTTTGCTGAGTGATGCCATTGAGTATGATAGCGCCGATTACTTCGACACACGTTCATCCGACTTTATGCCGAGCCATTTTAAGGCCTTTGAAGCCACTTTACATAACGGCAAATGGAAATCAGTGACCGATAATACTTATCGCCTCTTTGCGGCCATGCAGGCCCAATACAGCCCCGATGCGGGCCTGGTGCCCGACTTTATCCGCAGCGTCCGTAAAAAACCTCACCCGGCACAGCGCAACTACCTCGAATCGCCGTATGATGGTTTTTATAATTATAATGCCTGCCGTGTACCCTGGCGCATAGCCAGCGATTATTTGCTATACGGCGATAAAAGAGCCAAGACTTTCGCCGATAAAATAAATCACTGGATTCGTGCAACCACCAGCGGTAATCCCGATAATATTTCGGCGGGATACACCCTGGCCGGCAATGATATCAAAGGACGGTATTTTGAAGCCTTAAGTTTTATAGGCCCCTTTACCGTATCGGCCACAGTTGACCCAAATAACCAGCAATGGCTCAATAAACTGTGGGATTACCTGGTGACCTTTAAACTCAAAGACTACGACTATTACGATAACAGCATCAAAATGCTGGATATGATCATTGTATCGGGCAACTACTGGAAAGCATCTTGATTTTTGATTTCGGATGTTCGATTTTTCACTATTGTTTATATTCAACAGTGTTCAAGAAGGCTTCGCCGTTTCGGATCTTTTTATTCTCTGAATTTCGATTCTGAAATCTATTTTTTGTCCCTCTCGTCATTGCGAGGTACGAAGCAATCTCTACGTAGATAGGTCAATCATAAAAGTTTGTTCTGTACAGTATAGAGATTGCTTCGTACCTCGCAATGACGTGTGGGATGGTTTAGGATTTAATTCTTATATTTCTAAACAGTTATCGCAAACAAAACCCTCTATGGAACAATACCAGAAAATGTATTTGTACAAACGGATAGTACAGGCAAAACTATTCATCGACAGTCATTTTTCTGAAAATATCGATGTTTCCAACATAGCCGATGAAGCATGCTTTTCAAAATACCATTTCATCAGGCTTTTTAAATCCATATATGGCAAAACGCCTCATCATTATCTCACAAAGGTCAGGATAGACAACGCCCAGCTATTATTAGCAGAGGGAAAGCCCATCATTGATGTTTGTTTACAGATAGGTTTCGACAGTCCAACGTCCTTCACAGCGGTATTTAAAAAAATAGTGGGCAAAACACCATCCGCATTTCAAAGTGATCAAAAAACAAAACAACAGGCCATCCGCGTTAACCCGCTGTCGGCAGTTCCCAACTGCTTTGCAGAATCTCATGGTTACATCAAAAAATAGCAATTTTCAAGAGGTAATACTGTAATTGATTACCCATGTTTGTACTGCTAACCAACACGCTAAAAAATGATCACCAAAGTAACGCACATGTGCATTTATGTTCTTGATCAGAACAGGGCATACGATTTTTATGTAAATAAACTGGGTTTTAAAATACACACAGATGCCCCCATGGGCGAAGGCGCCCGATGGCTCACCGTAACTCCGCCCGAACAACCCGAACTGGAAATAACCCTGTTCCTGGTTGCCGAAGGTGGTATGTTCGACAAAGAAACCGTGGGTACCATGACCCACCTCATCCAGAAAGGAACGTTCGGAGCTGCAGTATTTACCTGCCAGGACCTGCTGGCCACGTACGAAGAATTATCGGCAAAAGGAGTAGTATTCAAGAAAGCACCAACAAAAGAGTTTTATGGCTATGAAGCCTTGTTTACAGACGATTCTGGCAATTGGTTTTCACTCGCACAAATTGAATCCTGACTTATGAGATCGATCTTCGACCAGGAAACAAGAGATGAACTCATCGGCAGGGTGAATTCATTAAATGCTGATAGCCATGCACAGTGGGGCAAAATGAATGTATACCAGATGGTAAGGCATTGCAACCTTTGGGAAGACATGATGCAGGGCAAGCAAAAGTACAAGCAAGCATTTATCGGTCGCCTGTTTGGCAAAATGGCTTTACGCAAGGTAATGAAAGATGAGTCGCCCCTGGCGAGAAACACCCCTACTCTTCCGGAACTTCGGATTTCGGGTAATGGCGATATATTTCCGGACAGAACAGAATGGATCTCCAAGATCCAGGATTATGCTCATTTTTCCAACCCTGGTTTTATACATCCCTTTTTCGGCGCCATGACCGAAGAGCAGATCGGATACATGGCTTATAAACATACTGACCATCATTTACGGCAGTTTGGGGCGTGAATAAATATTTAGCGCTAAAAGCAAAGCGCATAAACCCCTCCCTGCCATCGCACTATCCAACCGCACCCCTCCCGTGTGGGAGGAAATTGAAATTTAACTGGATCCTGAACCAAATTTAAAAGCCAGGCCACGTGCGATTCCTTCCCTCGGGAAGGGGAGGAAGGGGTTTCTATACGATGATGTTAAGACTTACGAAGTTTTTAAAAACTTCGTAAGTCTGGCTATTCAGCCTATGGTCGGTGTTATCACCGCACCCAGGCTAAAAGCCATATTGCTTATCCCAAACAATTTGAAGAAATTTGTTTTAAACCAACCACACGATGGAAACCGCCGACATCAGCAACCCTATATTTTTACAAGCCGTAATTGCTTTGGATGCCGGCCGGCTGGATGAATTGAAGGAACTGGTAAACCAACACAAAAGCCTGGTACAGGATCGACTGATCACGCCCAATGAGGAAGGTTATTTTAAAGACCCATACCTCATTTGGTTTGTGGCCGATAACCCCATCCGCAACCCCAAGCTGCCACTTAATATTGTGGAGATCACCCGCTTTTTGATTGACCAGGTAAAACGCGAAGCTCCGGATACGTATCAGCAACAGGTAGATTATACCCTTGGATTGGTGGCTACCGGGCGGATCCCGCGTGAATGTGGTGTCCAGATAGCGATGATGGATCTGCTGATCTATGCTGGGGCCAGGCCCGGTAGCGGCATGGGCGCTATTGCGCATGGTAATATCGAAGCCGCACGGTATTTAATTGACCATGGCGGCGAAATTTCACTGGCATCTGCCTTGCTATTAGACCGTAAGGCAGATACAGACCGTTTAATGAGCACCGCTACCCATGCAGAAAAACTGCTGGCTTTAACAGCGGCCGCCTTTTACGGCAAGGCAGATCTGGTGAAATACCTGTTAGATAAGGGCACCGACCCGAATGGCTACCCGGAGCAGGGTACAGGCTTTCATTCGCATGCCACACCGCTGCACCAGGCTATATGCTCTACCTCGCTGGATGTGGTGAAACTATTGGTTGATGCCGGCGCCCGGCTCGATATACCCGATACCATATATGACGGTACACCGCTTGACTGGGCCTTACACATGCAAACTGAAACCGACAATGAAACAGAAAAGGCGGCATACGCCCGTATAGCGGCTTATTTAAAAGAGGTACAAAAACTTTTGCCGGGCGTATAAACCCCTCCCTCCCACTACGCAATCCAAACGCGCCCCTCCCGTAGGGAGGGAATTGAAGTTTAACAGATCCTGAACCAAGTTTTAAAAGCCAGGGCCCGGTGCGATTCCTTCCCTCGGGAAGGGGAGGAAGGGGTTTAGTCGATATGGGCTATCTACGTCTTTTAAGACTTACGAAGTTTTAAAAACTTCGTAAGTCTGGCTATTTCATGTTCAGGATCATCCCTGCCACATCCTTTCCACTGCTTAAAGCCGCCTCAACTGTCCCCATCGCTGTGCCTTCGTAAAGGTATTCGCCGGCGAAGAACAGGGTATCATCAACCGGGGTATTCAGCGTGTTACGACAGGCAGAAGCATTAACGGTATCATAAGCGTATGAACCCCGCGTAAATGGTTTGGCTGTCCAGTTCATTACCCGCCAGGTTTTAAGTTTTGGCTTCAGTTCATCCACATTTAACCGGAAAATATTAGCGACCGACTGCAGACTCTCTATCAGTATGTCCTCATCGGTCATGGCTTTTTTGGCTTCGGCATCCAGGCCGCCTATCCAACCCGTAAATACGCTGGAACGTTCCGGAAACTGTGTCCACCAGGTAGGTATTTCTTCCTGCGAAAGCAGATAGCTCATATTTTCAAGACTCCGGCCAATGCATACCTCAGTTTCTTCGGTGTACCAGAAAGCCTCATCAAACTCCAGTAATATTTTGATCACCGCGCCAAAACCCATCCCATGTATAGCCTCTGTATGTGCTTTAAGCGGCGGATGAAAAGTTATCGCGCCGGTCTGCCCTTCGCCGGCCTTCAAAACGCCAAGCGGTACAGCCAGTATAACCTGTTGGGCATGGTAGGCTGTTCCATCAACCGTGATGGCGCTCAGCTTCCCGGGTTCCCAATAAATATCTTTGACGATGGCATTCAGCAATATTTCGCCCTCTTTCGCTTTGCACTCGCCGGCCAGGTAATTCAGTAAGCTCACATACCCTCCTGCTACACGGTGCTGGGCGTTGTCATCCTCACTTTGCCACTCCTTTCGCAGGGCAAAACTGCTCGCTTTCTGCGGATCTCCCGTATCATAGCCCGATACAAATTGCCGTACCGAGGTCCTCATCCGATCGTATTTATCCCCGGGAAATTCCTTCAGCATAAATTCCTCGATACTGAGATCCTGCTGCAGGCTGTTCAATTTATCGATAAGCAGATCCCAGTGCTCAATAAATGATTCATCTTCGAGAAACGCGCCATTATTGTACTGCACCATGACTCCCGAAGCCGGGCGGTATTTAATACCCGCCTCATTTAGCAAGCCGAGGGTAACCGGCAGGTCGCCGTGTACAAACTCCGCCCCCAGTTCTACATGCTTTCCGGTTACGACATCCTGTTGTGTATGTATCCGGCCACCAATGCGGTTATCAGCTTCCAGTACGATTACTTTTTTACCAGCATTAACCAGTTCGCGGGCAGCCATTAGTCCGGCAGCGCCGGCGCCTATGATCAATATATCAGCAGTGTTCATCCAAGTATTTTACAGGCAAAGTTATATTTTGTATCGATGATGACAACCATCAGTTTCGGTACTCCCCCATTTGCTTTTGACCATAAATTTTCGTACTTTTATATCGATACAACGGCCCGGTTTTCTTCGTAAAAGAGGAAATCGGGCCGTTTAGTTAAGCCCAAAACAAGGCCAAAAACCAGGCGTTTTACATGTAGTTATTTGACAATCAACTATTTAATACTTTTTAAAGTTTCAAAAAAGCTTCAAAACCGTGTTAAAATTTGTTAAAAAGTGTTAAAATCGATGGTTTTGAGTGAATTTTCGGACGTTTTTACCCCGTTTTTGAGCAGAAAAGTGTTAAAATTAAAGGTTTAAAAAGTTTTTATTTGGCTTTTGATACACCGTTGCTTTTGGAATTATTATGCAACACGATGAAAGGTTGGTAAAGGTCCCAATTGGATTCCACACCTTTTTGGATCATCAGCCCTTTTGCCCCAAATGAAAAATTTCCCAGGATAATATCCGGGTAACCATCATGGTCGATATCATTTACATCCATGGCTATCCAGCGGCCATATTGGTTAATGGGTAAAGCGTGTACCTTAAACTTGCCGGAAGCGGTTTGCTCATGGTAAGTAAAACCTTCTTCGGGATAGTACTTAAAATCGGGGAAGAAAGCGATCACCGCAATATCAAGATCGCCATCGTGGTCAAAATCGGCAGCTATAGCCTTTGAGCAGCCATTGATATGGTAAAAATAGGTTTGCTTAAACTTCCAATTGCCCTGGTTGGTAAAAACATACACGCCATGGTAGGGTTTAAATACCGGCGAAAAATCATTGTTATCGCCGCAGGTATACACAATATCCAGCAGGCCATCATGGTTAAAATCAATCAGTTGAAAACTGCTGGAACCATATACCGAAGGGAAACGCACCAAATTCTGACTAGTAAAACCGCCTTTTTTATCATTCAGGAACATCCAGATGCCTTCGTCGGCCTGGGCAAAAAGGCAGGCAATATCGGGCCAGCCATCGTGGTTAAAATCACCGGTAAAAACTTGTGTGGCGCCGGGTAATGCCCGTAATATTTTTTTTCTAAACTTGCCTCCAGTCTGTTGTTGCATCACATACAAACCGCCGCGGTCGCGCCCGAAACCGCAGGATACATAGTCAGTTAGCCCATCCTTATTAAAATCGGCATAGGCGCTTTTAACGGGGCGGGGCAAGCTATCGGTAATTAAGGTGGAGCCGTTTTTGGCAGGTTTGTCGAGGTTAATATTGATCAGTTCTCCCTTCAAGGCGTCATTTGGTGGCAGTATACCAATGCAGGTAATAACAGCCCCGTTGGCTTCGTTCTTTGATTTAAAAAAATTGATATCCGTAACCGGCGATTGAAACTTTTTCACCAGGGTAGGTTGCAGATCGCTGTTCCATTTGTATAGACTATTGCCTGCATTACCGGTGTAAATGAAGTTATCGTTGGGATTGTAAGCAACCATGGTTGTCATCGCCTGCAAACCTTTGCGATCTACCTTTTCGGGTTGCCTGAGACTAAATATGGCCCAATCTTTTACAGCAGTAGGCTTGGGTATGACCAGTTTTTGGGGTGATGTATTTTTATAATACGCCAGTATCTTGTACCAGTCTTCCTTGGATACGCTGGTGTTTGCCGATACCAGGTAATTGCCCATAAAGCTTTTGAAACCAAATTTGGGAGCCATCGCCGGCATAATGCCTGTTTCCCAGGTAGCACTGTCCAATAGCGAAGGATCCGGAAGCTGGTGGCAACTTGAACAATGGATCGCAGCCAACCTTTTGCCTTCGGCTAAGTATTCGTTATTACTTTGGACAGTATTGTTGTTGTTTGAACAGCTGGTGATCAGCATCACTCCACTTAACACCATAGCTTTCAGCAAACACAAGCTGTTTACCGGCATCCTGTAGTTTTTAGTCATGTACACATTTCAATTTTGGCAAACACAAGCAGGGTGCAGCTTTTATACTTATTTTTTGATGTGATTTTCGAGCACTATCAAAGGTAACTTTTTATCCCATGTGGGTTTAAACCAGGGTATAAATAAAAACCCGCTCGAATAATTGCCCAATATAATGTCGGGTTTCCCGTCGTTATTCTGGTCGGCAACTTCCATGCACATCCAATGGCCGTACTGGCTTACCGGGATGGCATGCGGCTTAAAATCAAAAGGTTTAACCTGTTCAAAATAGATAAATTCTTCGGCAGGGGTATTCTTCATATCGGCAAAAAAGGCTATGGTGGCTATGTCCAGGTCGCCATCGCCATCAAAATCGGTGGCTATGGCTTTGGTACAACCGTTAATGGGATAAAACCAGCGTTGTTTAAAATTCCAGTTGCCGGTGTTGGTATAAATATACAGGCCGTGGTAGGGTTTTATTCTACGCGAATCGCGATAGTTATAACCACAGGTATAGATCAGGTCGGGATTACCATCATGATCCATATCGGCCAGCTGAAAACTGGATGAGCCGTACACCGGTGGAAAACGCAGCAGGTTCCTTTTAGTAAAACCACCTTCATGATTGTTTAAAAACTGCCATAGGCCTTCGTCGCCACTGCCGATCAGTACCATTACATCGGGCCAGCCATCTTTATTAAAATCGCCGGTAACCGCCTGGACGGCTCCTGGTTTATCATAAATTGTTTCCTGGGTGTAAGTGTGATCGGCATTCTGTTTTAAGAGAAATACACCGCCTTTAAGCTTACCAGCACCACAAACCACCATATCGGTAAGGCCATCCTTATTAAAATCGGCAAATATGGTTTGTTGGGGCCGGGGCAGATCTGAGGCTGTAAAGGTTTGGTCGTTGTTTAGTTCCTTAGCATCCAGATTTACTTTTACAATTTTACCATTGGGAAAATCGGCAGGCTCCAAACGACCAACACAGGTAAAATAACCCGCATTGTTACCCGCTGTATCTTTTGTAAAATGCACATTTACCGCGGGTGAGGGTAATGTACCCAGCGAATCGGGTTTCAAATTATTGTCCCAGCCAAGTAATTTACCGTTGGTAAAATCGGCGCTGTACAGTTTATGCGTGTAAGGGTTTACCGCTACCATAGTAGTAAAACTGCTATAGTTTACGGGCTCTGGCTTTTTTAATGTAAAACCAGCCCAGTCATTGATCAACGGAGTAGGCTTTGGCGCGGAAACAACCGTATCCGGCGCAGCTTTTTTATAATAGGCCACCAATGCGAGCCATTCCTGTAAGGATGCACCCGCAGTATCGGCTATATTACGTTTATAGTAGGTTGACCCATAAATGGAGATGTGCATAAAGCTTGCCATATAGGGCAACACATGCTTTTCCCAAACATCTTTACTCAAAGCATTTGCGGGTACAAGCGCATGGCATCTTGTACATTTTTCCTGGGCCAGATTTTGCCCATCTACCAGCACATTACCCGTTAATTGATAAGGTTGTTTAGTTTTATTTTTGCAGCTGTTCATGAGGGTTATGCCAGACAACACCGCAACAAACAACACGATATAACATGTTATATAATAGCTTCTTTTCATAGAATTACCGGTCAGCTATTTTTTAAGTTTTAGTTTTTTCCAAATGTATTCACCAACCTGACGGCCTTGTACAGCACCCTGATTAACACTGTTACGATAGTGTATACCTCCATAAAAACGACTGATCGAGGTTTCGTCCGAGGCTTTTAAAAAGGAATCAAAATGGCGCTGCATACCAATGTATCGCAGGTCACTGGTATCCTGGTAGGCAAAGTTATCGCCAAAAATGTGGGTTAGTATCACTGCCGATGCGCCACTGATATCGCTATGCCCGCTCGGGAACTCCGGGAACGGGGGAGTTTGTAACATAGGTAACCAGTTAGGATCAATTTTATCATTAATAACCGTTACCGGCCTGATATAGTTAAGATCATATTTCACCTGCCAGCCGCAGATAAAGGCGTCAAAAAGCGCTATGGATGTTAAAGCATAAGCTTGTGCCGTTTTCACTACATCGGCATGGGTTTGTTTACAGGCAATCGCGGTGATGCCTATCCAATGGCCACCAGGTGTGATTTTTTTATTGGCAAACATCACATGCCCGCTATGCTGAATTACAAAAGGGTTGTCATCCCAAAATTTAGCGATATCGATCTGTTCTTTGGTCAGGTTTTTACTTTGCTGATATACTTCCACATTCTGTTTAAAATAGGCGCTGTTTTTATCCTCACTAAAAGGCGGTGGAGGGGTCAGTGGGAAATTGGTGGAAGTATCTACCGCAAAAGTGTGCATGGTGCCCCAGCAAAACTCTACCCCATCCAGGTAATCGGGTGGTGTTGGATGCCATTGACCGGGGTTATCGTTACCTAAAAACCTGGGTTTACCACGTGTTTGAGGATAATTATCAACAGAGGCCCGTTTGAGTACGTATTTACCAATTTGCTCGCCAAATGCAACAGAACGCGCGTAGGTAGAGTCGTCAAGGTTGTCTTTGTAACTGGCAAACACCTTATTTTCATACTTTTTCAGGGTATCAACAGAAAAGGTAACCTTATGAGCTACAGTAAAAAACGCCTTGGTAGCAGCCAAAGTAAAATTGTAGTTTTTATTTTTTTGCGGCTTAGGCGGTTCACCAAAGCCTCGAAGCTGTGCGGTAATTGAATTGTAATCAGGGTTTGCATACCGTACTGCTTCATAAGCTGCAAGCGTGGTATAACCATAAATACGACTGGCAACCGGCGGGGTAAATACATCATATATAATTACCTGCGTTAGCTGGTCGACGTTTTGATGCAGTACATCCGTATCTTTCATTAACGCGGCTTTCTTTTTATCACCACAACTAAAAAGTAAACAAATACCGGTAACGGCTATAATTATTTTAAAGCACTTCATGTATCAATTAATTAAGCTGTAAGTTTCTTTGGTGGCCATTGCTATCAGTTATAGTCACTGATTCCATATTGTTCTCAATATTAAAAAATCTGCCAGACTGCGACAAGAAAGAGCTACCGTTGTAGAACTCTTGCCGGCTCATTTTACCATTTTTATATTTAATAATAGCGTACATATCCAAGGGCTGCAGGTTAACTGTTTTAACCGCCCTTTTTAATTCAAATAGTTTCATAACACCGCGATTTTGCGTAGCGGCCAATAAATAGTTTCCATTAGCGCCTTTTAACTTAACCAATGCCTTACCATTACCCGGAATAAAAAGACCACCTTGCAGCAATGTAAGTGGTTTAAAACCACCTTTACCATCGCCTTTGAGTATAAGACCGTTAAAGGCATCGTACCGACCTGTTGTAACCTCGGTGCCATAATCATTACCATTAATAGCTACGTCAAGATTGCCATCACCATCAAAATCATCAACGGTAATGCCACACAGCTCAGACATCTGAGCTTCCAATGGCAAGGGTATAACAGTAAACCTACCATTACCATCATTACGCAAATAGCATGACTGCAGATAATTTGTTTTTAACCGTACGGCTCCTTTACGCATTTCGGGTGTTATCACTGAATCCATGGTGGCTACGGCTAAAGATTTATAATTCTGATACCGGATACGCATACTGATCATCTGTTTAACGATATCATCGCGCCCGTTAACCGGAAATTCTTTCATCACTCCCTGTTGATCTTTCAGAAAAACAGATGGAAAAGCATCGTAACTACCATTATTATCAAAATCCTTCGCGGTAATAAATATAGGATACTGATCTGTTGCCTTATAAAAAGTGTTCAGCCCGGTATTACCTACTATATAATCAATATCGCCATCATGATCAAAATCGCCGGCGGCGATGGTATTCCACCAGCCCAGCTTATTTTCGACCCCTGTATTACTGGTTATATTTTTGAAAGTGCCATGATCATTCTGCAAGAAGGTAATAGGCATCCATTCTCCAGTAAGTATCAGATCGGGCCAGCCGTCATTATTAAAATCGGTAAAGGTGGCATCACATACTAAACCAACATCTTTTAAAGCTTTTGCGGCTGTTGCCGATACATCGGTAAATTTAATGATGCCCTTTTTACTGTCGTTACGTAAAACAAAGCTCGAAACAGGCTTAGGATAATTCCAGGGGTCAACACGACCGGATACAAAAAGATCAAGCTTGCCATCCCTGTTAAAATCGGCTGCTTTAACACATAATTTGCTGGTGAAGTTTTTAGGCAGCGCGTCTGGTTGCAGCTTAAAATTTCCTTTTCCATCGTTCAGATACACCCTATCCTGGTAGTTTGCCGATCCGGATTCACTTTCGAAACCACCACTGGCTATATACAAGTCGGGGTAGCCATCGCCATCAGCATCAAAAAGCAGGATCCCTTCATCTTTAACCCTAGCTTTTGGCGATAAAAAATCATTATGGGCTGATATCGAATTAACTATTGATGGTACATCCTTTACTCGAGGCAATAGATCGCGCTGTATAAATTTGCCATTGGCCTGTTGCAATAATACCTGAGCCGGAAATTGGGTTGTACCCCCAACTACCATATCGTCAAAACCATTACCGTCAATATCTCCAACTGCAAGGGCTGGTGTGTATTCTGATAACTTATGTGGTATCAACTTTTGGACATTGAAATCAACATAATCCTTATCCTGATGCTTGTAGGTGATACCTGCGGATGTGGTTATCTCTTTAAATAAGGATGATTTATTGGTAGACGGATGGCTATAATTGTAGTTTTCTTTAGCATCGGCAATGTTTACTTTAAGTGTTTGATCGGCTTTTACATTTGATAATAACTGCTTTTTACCATTATCCCATCTGATCACTACCGAGTCGAGCCGGTCTATCTTACCCAAACCAAAATGAGCAATATTTTGTATGGTTGACAGATAACCCCGGTAAGGCACGTTTTCATACACCTGCTGTTTGCCATGATCATAATAAATATTGGCCATGGCACCTATGCCATTTAGGTTTTGACTGCCGCCATGAAACTGTATGTGCAAATAGTGATGGTTATTTTTATCTTTTTCGCGGGTGGTATTTTTATAGATGAACGCTTCGTCATCAATGTTATTGATGATCATATCCATGGTGCCATCATTATTCAGGTCGGCATAGGCTGCTCCGTTTGAAAATGACGGGATATCTAATCCCCAACTTTGGGTTACATCTTCAAACTGTATCCCATTGGTATTTTTAAAAGCGTAGTTAGGTATTTTAATAATAGGTATTTGATCAAGCACTTGTTTGGTTGATGCTACTGAATAGGCCTGCTGCCTGAACACAATAAAATCATGATCGGTCACATCTCGTGGATAACCATTGGTTATTACCAGATCGCGGTAGCCATCATTATCAAAATCTGTAAGCATAGGTCCCCAGCTCCAGTCTGTTTGAGCTACACCACTAAAAAAGGCAGTTTCACTGAAGATCGGATCGCCAATAGAATCATTTTGCCCTAATCGTGGGCCCTGATTAATTTGTAAGGTATTGCGTGTATATTGATACTGATATTTATACCGGTCAAAGTTTTGAAATATCTGGTAGTTGTTCGGCGGCATGAACATCTTTTTGCGATAGTTATCTTCAGGATTCATGTCAACCTCAAATACATCAGGCAATCCATCATTATTTACATCTTCAATATCCTGCCCCATCGCGCTGTAGGATGTATGTTTAAAATATTCCTGTGCTTTGTCTGTAAATGTGCCGTCGTGATTATTAATGTACAGTATGTTACTGGGTAAAAAATCATTCGTTACATAAATGTCTTTCCAACCATCATTATTAATGTCAACTATGCTTGCCGCGTGGCCATATCCTTCAATAGTGATACCTGCCTGTTTGGATACATTGGTGAATACCCCATGTTTTAACACCGGGTCCCAATCGTTACGATAAAGCCTGCCTGTACTGCGATGACTGCCATCTGTTATAATTGGCCTGAATGTGCTCTGATTATCGCTTGCTACGGCCTCATTAACGGTAAGGTACATATCCAGGTCGCCATCATTATCATAATCAAAAAATGAAGCCATGGTGGAGTGAACATTAATGTCAAGCCCATACTCTTTGGCCATTTCTTTAAACCTGGGTACACCATCGCGGCCTACTCCCTGGTTTACATATAAAAGGTTGGTTCTTTTAACAGAATCATCTAATAAAGTATTGCATACATAAATATCAGGCAAACCATCATTATTTATATCAACAACAGCAACACCACGCCCCCAACCGCCTTTGCCGCCTACTCCTGCTTTAGTTGTTACGTCTTCAAACTTCATATTGCCCTTGTTCAGGTATAAACGATTGGATACAGCATTCCCAATAAAATAAATATCCTGAAGACCATCGTTGTTAAAATCGCCAATACCCACGCCACCGCCATTGTAAATATTAAGCATGGTGAGGGGGTTTATTTTTTCATTTTCAACTATAGTATTACGAAAAGTGATGCCGGAATATGATGAAGGTATTTTTTCAAAAAGCGTTGACTTTTTGCAGGCTATTAATGAACACAGGAGCAGGCATAAAAAAGGAATAATACGCTTCATGAAGTTTTAATATCAGGCTATAAAAAAGGTGGAGATAAACATCTCCACCTAAAATTACAATTTATAAATTATAACAGGTTTAATAACCTTTGTTTTGTACCAAGATCGCTTTTCCGGCTAATGATTTTGACAAATCAATTTGCGACTGAGGTATAAAATAGTATTCATTTACCCCTTTAGTAAATTTAGCTCCCTGCAATTGCGAGTTAATCCTCACGTCGTAGGCGAAAAATGCATTAATCTCTGCAGCCATACTTCCGTCGCCGGTGGCTGTGCCGTTAGGTAAACCTACAGAAGTACCATCCCAGCGCTGCAAGTCAAAGAAACGCATACCTTCCATCGCCAGCTCAATTTTCCTTTCAAAACGAATAGCTTTGCGTGCATATGTTTTATCAGCAAATGCACCTGCAGGATAAGGGCTAACTTTATATTTATCGGCTGGCGTAGCATTAACAGCGTAGGTAGAAGAACCAGGTGCATAGGTTGAATTTTTATATACCCAACCTGCAGGATTAGCAGCCCTTGCTCTAACTAAATTAACATCAGTCACTGCGTTTGCAACATTACCTGTTGTTGATTCAATCTCGGCTTCGGCAGCCATTAACAGGATATCAGAATATCGCATCAGGTTAATATTATTTGATGTTAGCTGAACATTGTTCCAAACACCAGGGGTATTATCTGAATTAGATCCTTTTTCTGATTGTGAATAGACATTTTTACGTGGATTAAACACACCATCTGTAGGGTCACGGATCCATCCTGGAGCTGGGTTACCCCAATCAAGGAAAGGAATACCAGGACGGCCAACAGTGATATCCAAACGGGGGTCAACATTACCACTCCATGGAGTAGCGCCATTGCTAACGTCTTGTCCTACTACATCAAAACTATCAAATAGAGGCAAACCATTGGCATCAGTTTTGAATGAGTTACCCAATGATTGTGAAGGGTTAAACCAACCACAGCAACCACCAGGGCCACCGTAAGGAAAATTCAAATCATCACCGGCATTACCGTTTTGACCATTGGAACCATCATTCACCGAGTTTTGAGCCGCAAATACTGATTCCGCGCTATTTTTCTGAGAAGCTTCAGGACTGAAATTTGTTTGAAAAATCGGGTTTAACGCGTATTTCTGCCCACGGGCAGTAACCCCATTTGCTATTAAATCACGCAGCAAGGTAAGTGCCTGGTCGTATTTATGCTCAAACATGTATGTTTTTGCCAAATATGCTTTTGCAGCCCAGTTATTGGCGCGTCCCTTCTGCGGCTGTGTAGCGGGCAAATCGGTTATTGCTGCGTTAAAATCGGCCTCTATCTTAGGCCAAATTTCTGCGGTATTGGGTAAGTTATAATCAGTAGTTGTTTCATCTGCATACGGTACCTGACCATACATTTTTCTCAACTCCAGATAATAAAAGCCACGAAGAAACTTGGCCTCTGCTGCTATAACTTTAGCATCTGACGCAGCCAAATCCTTAGCCAGAGGGATGGTGCGTAATACGTCATTTGACCGTGCAACGCCATCAAACAATAAGGTATATCTATTGGCAACATAAACGTTAGATGTATTTGCAGTAAAGTTACCTACAGGTAATGCATCCTGACCACCATCAGATGGCTGTGATCCTTTATATGCGTCGCCCGCAGCTATACTACCAAACATCCAATTGGAGCCAGATGCGTTTGAACCACCACCTATACCACCTACACCATCTAATAAAGAATAAGCCCCAATTAAAATCCCGTTTACACCGGCAGCATTCGAAACCTGAGAAGGTGTTAATTGGCCTGCAGGGGTTTGAGACAGAAGATTCTTTTTACAACTATATGCTAAGCATAGCGCCACCAAAACCAGGGGTACTATGACTTTTAAATGTATTTTTTTCATAATTTCTTTTCGCTAAAAACATTAAACATTAAAACGTCGCCTGTACACCTATACTGTATCTCTTTTCGTTCGCAGGATAATTTCCGAAATCGATACCAAAACTGGTATTATCACCCGCAGTACTGTTGTTAAGAGCCGAGTTCTGTAATTCCGGATCTAAGCCGCTATACTTGGTAATAGTGAAAAGGTTATTTCCTAATACAAATATTCTAACCTTTGATAAACCGATTTTAGTTAATGCTGCTGGAGATAAAGTGTAGCCTATTTGTAAGGATTTTAATCTCAGGAATGAGCCATTTTCGATGTAAAATGAGTTAAAGGCACCAGTATTACCAATGTTAGCTGCCCTTGTTAAAATAGGTATAGTAGCTTTGCTATTGTCTGCTCCCGCATGCCATGAATCGGTTATGATATTTGATGAAACGTTACCATCAAACACTGCTGGAAAGCTGGTCCAATATTTAACATAATTTGCTACTTTATTACCATAAACACCGTAGAAGAAGGCGTTAAAGTCAAATCCTTTATAACTAGCTCCCAGATTTAAGCCCCCTGTAAATTTAGGGTTAGGGTTACCAATGAAAGTACGATCATCCTGGTTTATTTTTCCGTCGCCGTTTACATCAGCCAGTTTAAACAGGCCTGGCTTGGCACCGGAATAACCCGGAGAGTTGTCAACATCGGCCTGGCTTTGATATAAACCTAATACCTTGTAGCCAAAAAATTCACCTACCGGCTGCCCTGGCTGCAACCGTACAAAATTTTGTAAGCGGGTTGAGCCTGCACTATTAACATCCAGATAAGGCACACCTGAATTTAGCGACTTCACTAAATTACTGTAGTGGCTAAAATTAAGTCCTACCGTAAATTTAACCTGGTCAATATTACCATGATAATTCACATTAAAATCAAAACCTTTGTTCACTAAATTTCCAGCATTTATATAAGGAGGATTTGGAATCCCTGCAGGGGCGGGCAATTGCGATTTAAATAATAGCCCCGAAGTTGTTTTTTTATAATATTCAAATGAAAAATCAACCGCGTTATTCAATATTGTTCCATCAATACCAATATTTAGTTCTTTATCAGTTTCCCAGGTAGTTTGTTTATTACCTTTTTGTGTAAGTGAATACCCTAAAGCTGCAGCATTGCCCGTGCCATTAATGTCATAATACTGTGTACCCGGGCCTGCTGTGTACAGATCGTATGCATTATAAGGCTGCGTTGCCACACCACTTAATGAGCCCAATGAACCATAACCACCACGCAGTTTTAAATCATTTATCCAACTAACACCTTTCAGGAAATCCTCTTTTGAAATTCTCCAACCTAAAGTTACCGAAGGAAAAGTTCCATACCTGTAACCCGGAGCGAAATAAGAAGACCCATCGCGTCTGATTGTACTACTTAACAGATATTTATCATCAAACGCATAATCTAACCTTGCAAAATAAGATTGAATAGTATTGGAGAAAAACACGTTATAATCAAGGAAATTATTGGTATTTGTTTGCCCGGAAGGCGAACCTGTATTTAATTGTATATAATCAGGATCGGTTATATTGTAATTACCCCGACCAGCCTGTACCTGACGGCCATAGTTATTGATCGATTCCTCTCCCAACAATACCTTTAAACTATGTTTACCAAATTGTTGGTTGTAATTTAAAGTATTAGTCCAGGTATAACTGCTGCGATACCCTGAAATTTCCTGGTAAGAATTTGCGCCTGTATTACCTTCAGCATTTTCATACGGTGTTGGGTTAAAATAACGATTATAATAGTTATCAACAGTACCACCAAATTGCGTACGGGCAGTAAAATGTTTAGCTATGTCAACCTCTGCAAAAAGATTACCCTGTATTTGCCAATCCTGGTTATTACCTCTCAACTTGCTATTGGCCAGGCTACGCTGAGCAATAGCTACAGGGTTTGAAGAGTTACTTAACCCGGTTGATCTTGACCCTGCATAATTACCTTTAATATCATAAACCGGGATTATAGGTGGCTCACGATAAATATAAGAAATCAGGTTACCTTCATTCTGGTTAGCCGTACCCATTGTAGGGTTGTTTTTGTTAAACAAATAAGCATTTTCGCCTACACGTACGCGATCTCCAAGGTTAAAGTTGGTATTGATCCTTGTAGAATAACGTTTTTCGTATGTACCGATCAGTGTACCCTGTTGGTTTAAATAACCAACAGACATTAAATAGGTTGATTTATCATTACCACCACTGGCTGTAATATTATGTATAGTGGTTGGAGCAGGTTTAAATACTTCATGAAACCAGTCGGTACCTTGTTTATTAGCCATGGTTACCTGGTTGCCTACACCGGTTAATGGATTTAAAGTATAATCTGCTGCCGTAGTACCCGGATCACCTATTCTGGCACCTGCAGGAGAAATAAAGTCAGGAATAGTATAAGTACCTGTTCCTTGTGGATCAAATTGAGCGTTAGGATTTCCTTTGACCCCTCCTCCTATCTTACCATCATTTCTATATGACTCAAACTCGGCCTCCATGTAAGTTTTGGTATCTGCCAGTTTAAAACCGTCTTTTAATGGTCTGGTGGTACCGTAAAAGCCATCGTAAGTAATAGTAGCCTTACCCGATTTACCTTTTTTAGTAGTAACAACTATTACACCATTTGAACCGCGTACACCATAAATAGACGCAGAGCCTGCATCCTTTAATACCTGTATAGATTCGATATCATTTACGTTGATATCATCTAATTTACCAGGAGTACCATCAATAATAACCAATGGAGCTGTACTAAAAATAGAACCTACACCACGAATATTAACTGAAGTTGCGGCACCTGGCTGACCAGAGTTGGTAACTGTTACACCTGATGCTTGCCCCTGCAATAGGGAAGCGGTGTTACCCGCAGGCACCGATTTCATTGTGGTTACGTTAACAATGGCCACCGAACCTGTGATGTCCTTTTTACGTTGAGAACCGTAACCAGTAACAACAACTTCATTCAGCGAATTATTGCCAGCTTGCAGTGTAATTCTGATGTTGGCATCAGTACCTACTTTTACCTCGGTGGTTTGATAGCCGATGTATGAAATCACCAACGTATTGCCCGGGCTTAGGCTTAGCGTAAATTCGCCATTAACGTCTGTTACAGAACCTGTAGTAGTACCCTTAATGCGTACTGACGCACCTACTACGGGTAGTTTATCGTCGCTTCCGATAACCTTACCCTTGTACTTTGTTTGTGCTGTAACTACCAATGAAGAAACCAGGCAGCATAACAGCACACCAAGGAATCTTCCTTTTAGGAGTAAACTTTTAAACATGAGATTGAGATTTAGTTGATTAATATATTTGATTTAAGATTGTAAGTCGATAACCGGAGTTTTAAGTTTGTAATTGGACCATAAAATATTCAGGGATGAATTGCTTGCCGGGTACGGAATACTTAACAGCGTAGCTTTTAAAATAGCGACACTTAAATTCTGAAGATTCGAAAAATAAAGAGTGTAAAAGTTTTATCATATGATCTTCCCGTAATAAATTGTAAACTTATTCCCCGCTATCATCCGTTTTTGCTTGTCCTTTTGGGCTAAGCACATTTAAGATTAAAATGTTATAATAATATTAGATTCAGTGTGATTTCTGTTGCTGCAGAAATTTATATTGGCTATTCATCTAATGTAACGAGAGTGTACTGTTTACACAAGTGAAAAATACAGATTTACAAATTAATTATTAGTAAATCATTATAGCAAGAAAACATAACAATTTGCAACAATTTTATTAGCAAATCGTCAATAAAATGATTATTTCTATAAAAATATAGCAATGTAAAATTATTGATACTAACGGTACTATACCCCAAAAAGTTGAGCTTAAACAATAATAATTAATGGAAGAAAGTAAAAACTATAATTTTTTCTAATACAGAACCTTCGGCTTATTACGCAATCGATTTCATTTTAAGTGTTAAAATATCATTATAATTTGTAAATAATGTCACCACAACATTTATAATTAGACACATATAACTGTTATACAAACATTTACAAATTAACAGGCATTTATATAATTGTCTTCATAACAATTATTGCCATTCAAAATACGTTCGTTTTTTCTGCTATAAAATTAAAAAGAGCGGAGATATTATAATATCTCCGCTCTTTCAGACCAGTTAAAAGTCTCCAGCCTTGTTACTTATCCCATTGTACTGAAGCTGCATGGATATCATTGGAGTTTGTGCCGATCTGAATAATAAATTTGCCCGGCTCCCAATCGTACTTAAGCTGGCTATTATAAAATTTAAGCTCATCAGGAGTAACGGTAAATGATACGTCTTTTTGCTCTCCTGGTTGCAGATTTATCTTTTTAAAGTCCTTCAGTTCTTTTACCGACCGGCTAATACTGGCTACCGGGTCGCTGATATAAAGCTGAACTACTTCTTCACCTGCATATTTGCCGGTGTTGGTAACGGTAACAGTTGCTGTAAGACTTTCGTTACCTTTTAGCGTGGTTTTACTAAGCTTAACATCGCTGTATCCAAAAGTGGTATAGCTTAAACCGTAACCAAACGGATAAAGCGGGTCATTTGAAATATCAAGATAATTCGATTTGAATTTTGACGGCCCGCTGCTGTATGGCCTGCCTGTGTTTTTGTGGTTATAATAAATAGGTATCTGCCCTACACTGCGCGGAAAAGTTGCAGTGATTTTCCCGGCAGGGTTATAATCGCCAAACAGTACATCAGCTACTGCATTACCTGCCTCGGTTCCAGGTGCCCAAACATCCAGTATAGCGCTGGCGTGTTTATCTTCCCAGGTTAAAGTCAGGGGCCGGCCATTAAATAATACGATAACCAATGGTTTACCCAATTTGGCCAGCTCTTTCAGCATATTTTTCTGACTTTCAGGAATGTCAATATCCGAGCGGCTTGATGACTCGCCCGACATGCTCTGTGATTCACCAACTACAGCCACGATCACGTCTGATTTTTTAGCAGCATCAACTGCTTCTTTCAACAATTCATCAGCAGGTTTTGAATCAACAGTTACCATTTGCTGACCAAAAAAGTTCAGCCTTTGTATAAATAAACTGTCTTCTGTAATGTTAGCACCTTTTGCGTAGTTAATGGTAACCCCATCCCCTACTACGTTTTTAATACCCTGCATTACACTTATTGATTTTTGCCAGTCGCCGGCAACTACCCAGGTACCCAGCATATCACGCTGGTTATTGGCCAGCGGGCCCACCAATGCAATTGAGCCTGTTTTTTTAAGCGGTAGTGTTTGAGCGTTATTCTTTAACAGTACAAATGAGTGTTTGGTAATATTGCGGGCCTCAGTACGATTTTCGGCGGTTAATACATCTTTAGCTTCGCGGGTTGCATCAATTGATTTATAAGGATTGTCAAACAGTCCTAGTTTATATTTTGCTTCCAGCACACGGCGACAAGCGAGGTCAATTTCCTGTTGGGTTACTTTACCCGCAGTTAATGACTTTTTCAGTGTAGTTAAAAAGCCTTCGCCTACCATATCCATATCCAAACCAGCTTTTAGAGCTAGTGCCGATACGGTTTGCAGATCACCCAATCCGTGAGCGGTCATTTCATTAACTGCTGTATAATCTGATACTACAAAACCTTTAAATCCCCATTGTTTACGCAATACATCCGTTAACAGCCATTGATTACCTGTAGCTGGTACCCCATCAACGGTATTAAAAGAGCTCATAAAGCTACCAGCACCAGCATCAACCGCAGCCTTATATGGCGGCAGATAATCCTGGTACATTTTAATACGGCTCATATCCACGGTGTTGTATTCGCGGCCAGCTTCGGCGCCGCCGTATAAGGCAAAGTGTTTTACACAGGCCATCACGGCATCAGCGTTTTTCATACTACTGCCCTGGTAGCCCTGCACCATGGCTTTTGCTACCTGCGAACCGTACCATGGATCTTCACCCGAACCTTCTGAGATACGGCCCCAACGCGGATCACGAGCAATATCAACCATAGGCGAATACACCCAATTTAAACCTTCGGCAGTGGCTTCTTTAGCCGCGATCTGAGCCGATCTTTTGATCAGACCCATATCCCATGTAGCTGAAAGCCCCAAGGGAATAGGAAAAATGGTACGGTGCCCATGAATCACATCCAATCCAAAAATAAGTGGTATATGGAGCCTTGTGCTTTTTACCGCCAGGTCCTGGATCTGTTTTACCTGATCGGCACCCCATATACCAAACACACCGCCAATAGCGCCAGTTTTTATTTTTTCTTCAACACCTTTGTTTACTACTGAACCCGTAGTTGCCGCGCCTATAGTTACCAGGTTAAGCTGCCCAATTTTTTCATCAAGGGTCATCTTACTCATCAAACCATTAACATACGTATTCATTTTGGCATCTTCGGTTTTGGTTTGGGCAGATGCTTTATAAAAAGGGAGCAATGCCACAAAACAAAGCGGAATAGCCTTATTGGCGATTCGGGTTGAAAAACACTTTTTCATTTTTTTAATTTAGATATAATAGAATTGGATAAACAAATATGAACAAAATAAAAGCCATGTAACTGAATAGTAATTACTTATTTTAATAGAGAGTTACCGGTTCAAATTGGTTGCAATAAAACAAAAACAATGGTGTATAAAGTACACAATTGTAATTATTATAATTAAATAATCAAACTTTATTTGTACAATAGCGCAAATGTTAACTAAAGAACAACTTATTGAATATAGCGAAGACGCGCGTAAAAATTATCTCGATCATATTTCTATCGATTGCGTTGTTTTTGGCTTTCATGAGGGGCAAATGAAGGTTTTACTATTAAAACCTCAGGATGAAGAGAAATGGTTGCTGCCCGGTGGCTTTATAATGAAATCGGAACCTATTGAAATGGCAGCTAACCGCATATTAAAAGAACGTACCGGGCTCGACAAAATATTTTTGCAGCAATTTCACATTTTTGGAGACCCTGACCGCGCAAAATTTCATCACGACCTATATAAAGATACCGTATCTGACCAGCAAAATTGGTTTGCCAAGCGATTTTTATCGATAGGTTACTATGCCCTTGTTGATTTTTTTGGTGTGGTTCCCCAGGCCGACCAGTTTTCTGAACTTTGTACCTGGCGCGATCTGGATGATATGCCAGGCTTGCTGCTTGATCACGAACTGATATTTAAAACCGCATTGGACACCCTGCGCCTCCAACTTAATTATCAGCCTATAGGCTATAACCTGATGCCAGGAGAATTCACCATGCCCGAGCTGCAAAAACTATACGAGACTATCCTGGACAAAAAGCTTGACCGACGCAACTTTCAACGCCGCATACTAGGTTTTGGTATCCTGAACCGGGCCGAACAACCCCGTAAAGGAGGTGCCCACAAGGCCCCGTACCTCTACTCTTTTGATCTGGAAAAATATCAAAATGCCTTAACCGAAGGGTTTAAAGGCGGATGGTAGTTTTTGAGTCGGAAGTCTGAAGCTCCAAGTCTAAAGTCAAAAAATTGAATTGGACTTAAGACTCAATACTTAGAACTTCTAATTACTCAGTTATATACTCCAGCTTTACCTGAATATTCAGGTCTTCGTGCATCTTGGCAAATTGCCGGGGATTGCGTGTAAAGTCGGGGTCGGTATCCATGTACATGTTAATAATTTTCACCTCCTCGGGATGTTTATCTGTACCTATATTATAAGTAAGGCCATCACCACTTTCCAGCTTTTGTTTTAATTCCAGGTATTGCTTACCTGTTATCATGATCATTTTTTCTGCGGTCATCAGTTTATTTATATGGGGGTATAATGATGGTGTTTATCCGTTAAATCTAAATATGTTAAAATCACTTATTTACCTGGTATGCATTGCTGCCTGTTCAGTTTATTATATTTACCTTCAAATATAACTGATATAATTTCGCTTAATGCTTAACCTCAAAAAATTACTCGCCATAGCATTATTATCCGGCAGTACCATCTCTTACGCGCAGGTTACCCTGCCCATAGCCGTAAATCTGCAAAATACCTATACCAAAGGCACACGCACCAAAGCAGGCGTCCCTGGCAAAAACTACTGGCAAAATACTGCCGACTACCACATTAAAGTTAGCTTTAATCCGGAAAATCGCAATCTTGCCGGCACAGTGGGTATTGATTATATCAACAACAGCCCGGATACATTGCACACGGTTTTGTTTAAGCTTTACCCTAATTTATATAAAAAAGGGACTATACGCGATATGCCTGTATCTGCTCATGATGTCACCGATGGTGTTCATATCAAATCCATCGGCGTTAATAACCAAGTACAAGACAGCACCAAACGCCATATTGAAGGCACCAACATGATGCTGAACGTATCTTTATCACCCGGGCAAAAGGTTCATTTTGATATCCAGTACGATTATACCCTCAACAAAACATCGCACATACGTACCGGGCAAATTGACACAGGCGCTTTTTTTGTGGCCTACTTTTTCCCGCGGATAGCCGTTTATGACGACATTGATGGCTGGAACGAATTCCCTTACCTGGGCTCGCAGGAATTCTACAACGATTTTTGCCATTTCAACGTCGAGATCACCGTACCCGGTAATTACCAGGTTTGGGCAACCGGGAACCTGAAAAACCCCGAACAAGTATACAACCCTAAATACGTAAAACTGATAAACCAGGCCGGTATCAGCGATAAGGTAACCGATATTGTTACCCAGGCCGATGTACAAGCTGCCGACATCACCAGGAACAACCCTACCAATACCTGGAAATTTGAGGCCGACAGCGTTACCGACCTTGTTTTTGCCACCAGCAACCACTATATCTGGAAAGCATCAAGTTTGGTGGTTGATCCCAAAACCAATCGTCGTACCCGGGTCGATGCTGTTTTTAACCCTGCGCATAAGGACTATTTTGAAGTGGTGAACTATGCCCGTAAAACGGTAGAGACCATGAGCTACCAGTTCCCGAAATGGCCATACCCCTACCCTCATGAAACCGTATTTGACGGGCTCGACCAAATGGAATACCCCATGATGGTGAACGATAATCCACTCGAAAATACGGCAGACGCCATTGAACTGACCGACCACGAAATATTTCACACTATGTTCCCTTTTTACATGGGTACCAACGAAACCAAGTATGGCTGGATGGACGAAGGCTGGGCCACCATTGGCGAATGGCTTATCAGCCCGGTTATTGACCATAGCATTGTGGACACATACGGTGTTGCTCCAACCGAAAACAGTGCCGGTAATGAGCAGGATGTACCTATCATGACCCTAACCCCACAGCTTACCGGCATTTCTAAATTTACCGACAGTTACCCTAAACCTGCTCTTGGATATTTATATGTAAAGGATATGCTGGGCGACGAGCTATTTACCAAGGCACTCCATTACTATATTAGCCAATGGCATGGCAAACACCCCATGCCTTATGATTTTTTTAACTGTATCAATACGGGCTCGGGCATCAACCTTAACTGGTTCTGGAAAAGCTGGTTCTTTGATAACGGCCAACCCAACCTGGCTATCAGCAAGGTAAGTCATCAGCTACAAAAGTATAGTGTGACCATCAGCAGCATCGGTACCAAACCCGTACCCGTGAACCTCACCGTATATTACAAAGACGGCAGTATGCAACTGGAACACCAAAGTATTGCCTGCTGGGCCAAAGGCAACAAAACTACCAACGTTACCTTCGTGGCTAAAAAGCCGGTTAAACAATTGGTGTTAGGTACAACCTATGATCCGGATACCGATAAAAAAGACAACACCTGGAAACCCTGATCAAAAACTTTTTAAACCTTAAATTTTAACACTTTTTCGGCCAAAAAGAGGGTAAAATGGGTCAAAAAGTGCTCGAAAAACCCTCATTTTAACACTTTTTAACAAATTCCAACACGATTTTGAGTAGTTTTTTAAACTTTAAAAAGCACCAAATAATTGACTATCAAATAACTAACTACAAAACAGCCGATTTTTGACCTTGTTTTGATCTTAACAAAACAGCCCGGCATATCTTTTAAAAGACATGCCGGGCTGTTGGAATTATAAATATACAAAAATTTACAGATAGATTGAGTGACAACGTTTTGAGATTTTAATTCCCTATTGCTGCTTAACGGTATGGCGGGGATAGGGATTTGATAAAGCGTATACCATTGGGGGCTACTACGCTGCGATCCAACTAAAAACTTTACCCAATCCCGCTCTCACCCGGCTAAAATTTCAATGTAACTAAACTCCTTATTTTCTCAAAGTACTGCGCTTAGCACCCGTTAATTTCAAATAAGCTTATAGAGAATTTTCTATCAACGGAGCTTTAATTTACCAAAAAAGCTGTTTAAAGCAATAAAAACCTTGCAACAATCAGCGGCTGATAATCATAAATATCTTATTTTCAATCAATTACAATATTTATTTTTTGTATCATTTTTTTTACAATTTCACCATTTCTTAATCTTAGAGTTGCATCTTGCGGAAAAAAATCCATGAACAAAAACTTTCCCCTAAAGTTTATTCTTTTCGCATTATTATTTTCCGTTTTTTCTTGTAAAAAAAGTGATGTATCTCAAAAAACTGTTGATGTTGGCACACCCGGTCAAACTTTACCCGATACCTTCGTTGTAAAGCCCGATTCCTCGGTTTCCATTAATTTATCTGTTAATTCCATTGGCCCGGTTGTGCCCAATGATTTTTTAGGATTTAGTTTCGAAAAACTGATATTAACAGACACAACTTACTTTAATGTTTCCAATACCGCTTTTATTAACCTGTTTAAAAATTTAGGTACAGGGTTAATCAGAATTGGTGGCGCCACCGTGGATAAGATTTCCTGGGCAAACAATCAAAGGAACTCACCGACCCAGGATTTTGTATTTACGAATGATGTTGACAGGTTCACGAAGTTTAGCCAGGCTGTTGGTTGGAATACCATCTGGGGCCTTAATTTTAATCAGGCCCAATTATCTAATGATGCCCAGGAAACAGCTTACGTAAAAGGAAAGCTGGGAGCATCATTAAGCAGTATTGCTATCGGAAATGAGCCGGAATATTTTCCTTTAAATGGTTTAAGAGCAAAAACCTATAACTATAGTACGTTTATTGATGAGTACCGTAATTTTGCAAACGTTTTAGAAAACAAGGTTCCGGGTATCATTTTTTCTGGCCCTGAAACAAATGAGCCAGGCTGGGGAAATTCTTTTTTGAAAGACAGAAATGGTAAGATCAATCTTTTTTCCTTACATTATTACCGAATGGGACCAGCCGGTAACCCAAGCGTTACCATGAAAAAACTAATGGTATTTGATCCCTGGTTAAATGATATCATCCAGTACTTAAAACCAGGGGTTATTGCCGATAAGGTACCTTTCCGTTTCACCGAATGTAATTCTGTATATCATGGTGGACAAGATGGCATTAGCAACGCTTTTGGCTCTTCATTGTGGGGAACTGAGTTTTTATTTTATTTAGCTCAACAAGGTATTGCCGGAGTTAATTTTCATACCGGAGGAGGAAGTCAATACGTTTACTCTCCCATTAACACCGTTAACAATAAAAATGTAGCCAGGCCGCTGTATTATGCCATGTTACTCTTTAAACAAGCCGCGGTTAAACAATTCCTGAAGACCGACTTCCCAAACACGCCGGCCAGTATGGATGCTTACAGTTTTATCAGGAAAGATGGTAAAACAGCCATGGTTGTGATCAATAAAGATGATACAAAAGACATTGATCTTTTTGTTAACAGTAAAACTGCTATAAGCACCACCACTACTTACCAATTATATGCTCCTTCGTTATCAAGTACCTCAGGAACAAACATAAATGGAGCATCTGTAGGAGATGATGGTACATTTAAAGTGAATGGTGTTGTTACCAATAACAAATTAGGAACTTCGAGTAAATGGGTTAACCTTAAGATACGGGCAGCAAGCGCCTCGTTAATTATTTTCAATTAAGATAATACCTGGATAAGTAAAATCGCCAACCGGTCAAATAAATAAATTATGTTCATTTGACCGGTTTAAAGAAAGGATATGCTTGTATTAAAATAATGCTTATCTACGGGTTTATTGAAGATGATAATATTGCATGATTAACCAATCTCACTTATAAGCCCCCTACTACCGCCGCTACCGCGCGAATTTCCTGGAACCTGCAACACAAAGGATCACACAAGCGGTGGTGCCTATCATCCCGATACTTACCTGCTCGTGCAACAAAGTAGCGGCCAGGGCCAATCCAAAAAATGGTTGCAGCAATTGCAACTGGCCAACGGCGGCAATGCCTCCCTGGGCCAGGCCACGATACCAGAATACAAAACCGATCAGCATGCTAAATATGGAAACATAAGCCAGGCCAAACCAGGCACCATGGCTAACTTTTGCAAATGAGGCCGGAAGCAGGAAAATCATAAAAGGGATCACCAGAGGGAGCGATAATACCAAGGCCCAGCAGATCACCTGCCAGCCTCCAAGCACTTTGGAAAGTTTTGCACCCTCGGCATAGCCAAGTCCGCAAAATATAACGGCAAGCAGCATCAGCACATCACCAACCGGCGATGCGGATAAGCCCTGGGCAACGGCAAAGCCTATCACCAGCAGACTCCCCAATATCGAAAAAAACCAGAATATGGGACGAGGACGTTCGCCACCGCGCAGCACGCCGAATATGGCCGTTGTGAGTGGCAACATGCCAATAAATACCAGGGAATGTGCCGAAGTTATATACTGTAGCGCTAATGCGGATAGCAGGGGAAAACCAACCACTGCACCCATGGCTACAATGGTTAAGGAGAAGAGCTGGTTTGTTGCCGGACGCTTTTCCTTAAAAATGAGCAGCACAGCAAGGGCAAGCAGCCCGGCGATGCCGGCCCGGGCCATTGTTACAAAAAAGGGAGATAGATCCAGTATAGCAGCCTTTGTTGCCGGCATAGAACCGCTGAATAGTAATACCCCGATGAACCCGTTGATCCAACCGCTGGTTGGATTTTGTTCTGGCTTAGCAGAAAATGATTTGTTATTCATGATGATAGTAAAAATGTGCTGAAACCTGATAGCAGTAAACTTTAAACAAAAGTAGACAGGCAATTCCAACAAACACAGTCTCAGTTTTTGATATTTAAATAGACACAGTTATATTTGCAGCATGAGTAAGGACTTCCTGTATAATGAAATAGCAAACGGAATTGCAGGTCAGATCAGGAGCGGCGTTCTAAAACCGGGCGACCGTTTACCTTCAGTAAGAATTTTGTGCCAGGAGCACCGCGTAGGCATGAATACTGCTAAACGGGTATTTATAGAATTGGAAGCCCAGTCATTGATTGATTCAAAACCGCAATCAGGATATTTTGTAAGCCGGCAATCATACCGGGAATTACCACTTCCAGAAGTTAGTCGCCCCTCGTTGGTTGCCAATAAGCATGAACCGAACGAACTGCTCAGTAAAGTTTATGCCAATATGGGACGGGAAGATCTTACACTTTTCTCCATCGCGGCACCCTCAGGTGATCTGTTGCCTTTGGCAAAACTAAAAAAGAGATCGTTCATGCCACACGGGTACTTAAAGAAGGCGGTACAGCATATGAACCGGTACAGGGGAACATCAATTTACGGCGAATGATCGCTGTCCGCTCCTTAGGTTGGGGAGGGCATTTACATGAAAATGACCTGATCACCACCGGTGGAGGTATGCAGGCGCTCTCCTTGTGTTTGATGGCCCTGAGCAAACCTGGCGATACCATCGCTATCGAAAGCCCATGCTATCCTGGCATCCTGCAGTTGGCGGTAAGCCAGGGATTAAAAGTGCTGGAGCTACCCACACACCCGGTCACAGGTATCGAGATAGAGGACTTAAAAAAGGTCATCCCCAAGATCGATCTTTGCCTGCTGATCCCTAACTTCAATACCCCCCTGGGCAGCTGCATGCCTGATGAAAATAAAAAGGAAGTTGTGGCGCTATTGGCCAAACATGGCATCCCTCTTATAGAGGATGATATATATGGGGATACTTATTTCGGTCAGCAACGGCCAAAGTGCTGCAAATCTTTTGACCAGGACGGCAATGTAGTTTGGTGCAGCTCCATTTCAAAAACCCTTGCACCCGGTTACCGGGTAGGTTGGATAGCCCCGGGCAAATACAAAGAAAAAATACTGAAGCTAAAACTGATCCATGTCATCTCTTCCTCTTCCATAGTGCAGGAGGCGGTTGCCAATTTCCTGAAGACGGGAAAGTATGAAACCCACCTTCGTCAATTTAGGCGCACTCTGGAGAACAACTATCAAAATTATGTTCGGGCTATAGCCCAATATTTTCCGGAAGGTACAAAAACCAGCAGGCCCCAGGGTGGTCTTGCGTTATGGGTAGAATTTAGCCGGGATATTGATACCGTAAAACTCCATGATCTGGCTATAAAGCAAGGCATCAGTATTGCACCGGGACGAATGTTTACCCTGCAGGATCAATTTGAAAACTGTATGCGGCTTTGTATTGGTTTGCCCTGGACAGAGGAATTAAACCTAAAATTAAAACAACTCGGAAAGCTTGTGGCCACAGGGTATGTTAAAACAGCAACATCATGAACAAAGATCCGAATGCAACTGGTTTATCCCCTTCCAATCGATCGCTCTTAGAAGATCCCTCCTCGTACCTCGTTCGGGATAACAATTGTTTTTATTAGATGTTTAAGCTCCTGGAATTTAGACTTTAACTTGCAGGGTAAATAAATTTTGCTGACTTTTATAAAAATTACTATGTACATACATAATTACATATTAATTTCGTTTTATATTCATAACCAATTATAAAAATTTAAGGGATGGACTTTTTACACGCCATATGGAATCAATTTACGGGCTTTTTTGGCTTTGGTCAATTAATCGAAATCATCAAATCGGGCGATTATGATAAACTACTTACCTACCAGGGCTTTGTAGCCGTGCTGATACCCATTATGCCTTTTTTACTGGTGATCGAGATCATCAGGGGAGCGTTCTACAAGCGTTTTAAGGTGATCAATTATAAGCTGACTTTTTTCTCCTACGTGTTCAACGCTTTTATCGGTCGGGTAATATCCATTGCTATGGTGGGCATTTGCATTGGCCTGTTCGAAAAGTACGCCATCTTTAAACCTTCGTTCACCTGGTATTGGTTTATTTATGGCTATATTGTATGGGAATTCGGCCATTTTTTATATCATTATTTCGGGCACAAAGTAAGGCTGTTCTGGTGCCTGCACTCCACGCACCACGCGCCCGAAAGCATGAACCTTTCGGTAAGTTATGCTCACTTCTTTTTAGAGGGGCCTTATGCCGATTTTATCCGCACCACCACTTGTATTTTGCTGGGTGTACCACCGGCCATGTTGTTTGTGATCATGTTTATTGATGGTTTTTGGGGCGGTATGATCCACATTGGCGAAAACCTGGTACATGACGGTCGTCTGGGCTTTTTGAACAACATTATCCTTACTCCATCGCACCACCGTGTGCACCATGCCCGTAATCCGCTTTATATGGATACCAATTTTTGTAACCTGCTCAACATCTGGGATAAGGTTTTTGGCACTTACCAGGTTGAAGACCGCAACATACCTATCGAATACGGGATCAGTCGCCCGATGATCAAGAACAGCTTTCTGGATGCTTATTTTGGCGAGATAGTGGCGCTGGCCAAGGATGTATACCGGGCACCTGGCGTCAAAAACAAATTCCGGTACATGGTTATGCCGCCAGGATGGAGCCACACCGGCGATCATAAAATGACCACCGTGGTAAAAAAGAAATATTTTGAGGAGCTGCAACAGCAACAGCCCAACCCTGTAAACAATGCAGACAAGGCCGGCACACAAAGCAACGAGCCGGTGTTGTCATAAAACATATTCGGAAGAAATAAAATAATTGTCATTTCGAACGAGGCACGAGGAGAAATCTTATACATTTGATTCCCATCCATATCGTATAAGATTTCTCTTCACCCGTTCGCGCAGTCCCCACCCTTGCTCATCGAAATGACAATTTTAATATTTCCAAATCCAGCGATCATATTCGGCAAAATATCAGCTATGATCTGCTCCCGATTTGCCTTTTTATCAAAATAGCCTTACTTTCATCGTCAATAATGAGCGATCCTATATTTAAATTGAACGGCAGGGTTTGGATACAAAATGGAGATGAAAAGATCCTGGGCCATGGCCGTGTGGAATTACTGGAACGCATCCAGGCCTCCGGCTCTATCAGGCAAGCAGCCCTGCAAATGAAAATGTCATACAAACAGGCCTGGGACCTGGTAAACCACATGAACGAGTACTTTGGTCAACCGCTGGTGATATCGCACCGGGGTGGCAAGGGTGGCGGTAATGCGGTTGTAACGGAGCATGGTTTAAAAATTATCAGCCGGTTTCATGAGTTGCAGCAAAAGCTGCAGGATTTCCTAACTGCAAACTCCCAATATTTAGAGTTCTGATCACCTAAAATCCTTACCTGCGTAATAAAACTCCTGATTTTCCTTTCATAAATCAGTCAAAATTGTCATTTTGCGTTATATTTTTAATTATACAACGCAAATCATCGATGAAAAAACCTTTACCCTGTTTAATTACGCTTCTAATATCCTTTATTTCGATTCATTTTACCGCTGATGCCCAGGAAAGGGATACTTCCAAACACATTTTTCAGTTGGGGCAAGTTAATATCATCGGCACAAAGGATAGCTTACGATCTGATAAGCTCAGCTCGGGCACCATTAACCGGTATAACCGCTTAACCGTATCCAGTGCCTTAAACCTGTTGCCCGGTGTTACCTTGACAGCCGTTGGCCCAAGGAATGAGTCGGCAGTGAGCATCCGCGGGTTCGATGTACGTTCGGTTCCTATTTATCTGGATGGTGTACCCCTGTATGTCCCTTATGATGGCTATGTAGACCTGGCCCGGTTCAACACTTTCAATTTATCAGAAATACAGGTTGCCAAAGGCTATTCATCTGTTTTGTACGGCCCCAATGCCGAAGGTGGCGCTATCAACCTTATCAGTCGTAAACCGGTAAAACCATTTGAGCTGAGCGCTATTGCCGGCTGGTTGAGCGGAGGCTACCGATTAAATACCAATATAGGCTCTAACCTGGGCAAGGTTTATTACGAAGTTTCAGCATCACAGTTAAAACGCAACTGGTACCCGCTATCGCACGATTTTGCGCCTACTAAAAACGAAGATGGTGGCCATCGCGATAATTCTTACAATAATGATGTGGCTATAAGTGGTAAGATCGGCTTTACCCCTACTGCTAACCAGGAATATGCCGTGGGCTATAGCTATCAGCATGGCACCAAAGGCACACCCGTTTATACCGGTGATGATGCGGCTAACGCGCTGTTTAAAAGTCCGCGGTACTGGAAATGGCCAAATTGGGACACGCAGAGCCTTTACCTGATCAGCAATAACCGTATCAACAGCACTAACGTGATCAAAACCCGCTGGTATTATGACCAGTTTAAAAACAACCTGCAAAGTTTTGACAACGCTACCTACAGCACCCAAACCAAGCCATATGCCTTCACCAGCATCTACAATGATTACACGCTGGGCAGCAGTGTCATGTTCGAAAACACGAGCTTAAAAAACAACAGCTTTAGCGTAGCCGGTCATTTTAAGCAGGACGTTCACCGTGAGCATAACGTTGGCGAACCCACCAGGCGCGATGCGGATAACAACTTTACCATTGGCGCCGAGGATACTTATTACTTAACATCGGCCTTAAAAGCCAACGCTGGTGTAAGTTATATGAACAGGCACAGCATTGATGCCCAGCAATATACCAACAATGTGGTAAGTCAGTTGCCTACTAACAGCAACAGCGCCTGGAACTTACAGGGCTTGTTACAATACGATATCGATAGTGCTAACGCCGTTACCCTTTCGGTAGCCCGTAAAACCCGCTTTGCTACCATTAAGGACAGGTACTCCTACAAGTTCGGCACTTTCATTCCTAACCCTGATCTGAAAGCTGAGAATGCTTTGAATTATGATTTGAGCTATCATACCCTGTTGAGCGGTAAGCTATCGGTACAGGCATCCTTATTTTACAGCAAGATCGGCAACCTGATCCAAACGGTAAACAACGTACAGGTTGATCCTAAAACGGGCACGAACCTGTCGCAGGTACAAAATGTGGGTCGCGCGGAGTACTATGGTGCCGAACTGGCCATTGGTTATCCCATTGCCGACCAGGTGCGGATAGACGCTAACTATACTTACCTGAAACGCAAGAACCTGTCGAGCCCATCCATTTATTTAACAGATGTACCGCAAAATAAGGTATTTGGTTCGATACAATATACACCGATCAAAAAACTGTATGTAATGGCATCGGAGGAGTATAACTCTAAAAGGTACAGCACCAGCTATGGCACGGTATCCGGCGAGTTTGCCCTTACCAATGTAAAAGCGCATTTAACGCTGGTTAAAGGATTTTCGATCGAGGGCGGCGTAAACAACCTGTTCGATAAGAACTATACGTTAGTAGAGGGTTTCCCTGAGGCCGGACGTAATTACTTTGCCAATGTGATATTTAGTTATTGATAAACGGCGCAGAACCGACTCACCCGGTCTACGCTTCGCTCGTCACACCTCTCTTCGGCTTCGCCGGAAAGAGGGTAGAGAAGAAAACAAAAAAGGCAATCCCCTCTATGCGCGAAGCGGAGAGAGGGGTGACAAGCGCAGCGATGTCGGGGTGAGTCGAATAGTATTCTATTAAGTAAATTTGTACATGAACCAACCCAAACATAACCCGCTTTTAAATCGACTTAAAAAAGGCCGGGTTATGTTCCTGCTGCTCATCTTTGTTATGGTATCCGGCTGGTGTTATGTAGCAGATACCATCGAAACCGGCCCGTACAACCTGGTCTATCCAGCCAACTTTGGCAACCGCATTAATATCCCGGCGGATAACCCTACTACCAAACAAGGTGTTTACCTGGGGCGGATGCTTTTTTACGAAACCAGGCTTTCTGCCAATAACACTATTTCCTGTGGCAGTTGCCATCAACAGGATAAGGCATTTACGGATGGGCGGGCGTTTAGTGCGGGAGTAGATGGTGTACTGACACCACGCAATTCTATGTCGCTGGTTAACTTGCTTTGGGCACGTAAATTCTTTTGGGATGGCCGGGCCAATGGACTGGAAGAACAGGCGGTGACACCGTTGACCAGTCAGCATGAAATGGGACAAGAGTTAACTGTTTCGGCACAAAAACTCGCTCAAACAACCAACTACCCTGCCCTTTTTAAATTGGTTTATGGCGACGGACAGATCACTGGCGACCGGATAGTAAAAGCCATATCGCAGTTTGAACGCACGCTGATATCGGCCAATTCGCGTTATGACCAATACTTAAGTGGCGCTTACCGACCTACGCCTGATGAACTGAAGGGCATGGAGCTGTTTAATACAGGGGCACAGCCAGAAAAGGATATCCGCGGGGCCAATTGCAGTCATTGCCATGGCGGCCCAAAAACTTATATGGAACTGTTTCATAACAACGGGTTGGATAGCCTGCCAAAAGACCCCGGAATAGAAACACTGACCCGCTTACCTACCGACCGTGGTCGTTTTAAAGTACCCACCCTGCGTAATATAGCCCTCACTGCGCCTTATATGCACGATGGAAGGTTTAAAACACTGGAAGAGGTAGTTGATCATTACAGCGAACACATCAAGCAATCCACCTCATTAAGCGCATTTCTGCGCGGGGAATCCAACGAAGCCGGGGGTAAAAGCCTGAAGCTACGGCCTGTGGAGAAAAAACAGTTGATCGCCTTTTTGAACATGCTTACCGATTCGGCATTTATCAGCAATCCTGCATTTTCTGATCCGCATTTAATCAGCACCAAAAACAAAAAACAGTAAATTTATAACCATGAAAAAACAATTCCTGATAGCCTGTTTGGCTTTATTAAGCTTTACGGCCATCCCATTTATATTGCAGGCACAAACTATTAAAATAAGCGGAGAGGTGAGTACACCCTTAACCGTTGACGCTGCTTACCTGCAAAAATTCACCCAAACCACCGTAACACGTAAAGACAGGGACGGGAAAGATCATACCTACAGCGGGGTTATCCTGTCGGAGATATTGAAAAATTCCGGTGTTACCCTGGGTCCCGAACTGAAAGGTGAAAACCTGACCAAATACCTGCTGGTAGAAGCCAGCGATGGTTACCAGGTGATCTTCGCACTCGCAGAACTGGATAAAAGCTTTACCGACAGAACCATTATCCTGGCAGATAAGGTTGACGGCGCCCCCCTTGCTCCCGCCGATGGCCCCTTCCGCATTATTGTGCAGGACGAAAAGAAACCAGCCCGCTGCATTAAACAGGTAACAGCTATGCAGGTACATTTTGTGAAATAAAGGGTCGTTGAATTTACTCACCCCGTCTGCGCTACGCTGGACGACCCTCTCTTCGGCTTCGCCGGAAAGAGGGGAATGAAAAATAAATACTTCTTCCCGTCAGCAGAACGGCTTCGGGCGAAAGCGGGCAGAACAATGGTGGGCTGTGTGGCCGTAAGGGCATAGCAAGTTTTGCAGAAGCAGGGGATTGAGAGAGCGCAGCAGGGCAAATAATTGCAGCCCGTGGTTCTGACTGATTTGCAAGGCAAAGGCTAAGTGCGCAAAGAAGCATTTCTGCTGAAGCCTTTTTGGTTACTTTTGTGGCGACAAAAGTGACAGCCACAGCGGCAATTGAGCGCTCTATGACATGCATTATTCGCTCTGTATAAAGGGGATTGCTTCGTTCCTCGCAATGACGCGTGTGGAATAGGCGTTTAAAAAATCAACCCAATATCTCCGCAATCTCATCAAAACCTTTTTCGCGAGCCAGGTCGGCGGGGAGCTTACCGCCTTCCATGCGCACATCAGTCATTGCGCCATGCTCCAATAAGAGTACCAATAAATCGATATTACCATTTTGTGCGGCTGTATGCAACGGCGTGGCGCCGGCTTGTTGTTTTACATTTACCTGCGCGCCATTTTCAACCAGCATACGGGCTATGGCGGTATAATTGCCGGCACAAGCCGAATGTATGGGATAAACCTGGAAACCATTGTTGGATGCCCGATTCACATCAGCACCGTTAGTTACCAGGTAACGGGCAACCGCCTCATGACCAAAATAACAGGCCAGGCCCAAGGGAGTAAAACCATCGGATGCATGATCATCAACAATATTGGGGGCGGTTTCTACAAAATGACTTACTACCTCTAACTTCCCGGCAGCAGAGGCTTCAAACAGCGTTATCTGGTTAACGTATCTTAATAGTACATCGGTAACTTCCGGCTTTTTATAATAACACGATAACATTAAAGGTGAAACCTGGTGACTGGTTATGGTAGTGGCCAGCGCAGGGCTTTGCATCAGTAAGGATTCCAGCTTACCCAGATCGGCGGTGGTTATGTATTGTTCCAGCTTTTCTATACTCATGGCGTACATTAGCGCAAACCGCAATTACACGGCTATGCTTTTAATAAGGTTCTTTTACGAGAATCGTACCAGATGGTTTTCAATAATACTAAAAAATAAAAATACGATTAAATAATTGTTTAATCTGCTAACTTTATAGAAAGGGAATTTCGGATTTCGGATGTTCGATTTCGGATTTATCATATTTTTGAGGATGCAGGGCCCTTTTTACATTTACTAAAATGCGAAATCGCACGTCCGAAACGGCGGAGCCCTCAACGAAGTTAATCGAACATCCGAAATCCGAAATCACGTGAAATTTTATGTAAGTTTGCACTTAAAGGATGTTACATCAGCGATGCCGGTAAAAGGAAATCAGTTTAAATCAAATAGTTTTAAGGACGATAATCAGCCCCGTCAAACGGGAAAAGCTGAAAAAGAACGTGCAGTAAAGCGCAAGCTCCCGAGCATGCCGCGATTCGATATGGAGAATGGCAAGACGATCAAGATAGCAGGTTTGCTATCGCTTTTAATGTCTATTTTTTTCCTCATAGCCTTCACCTCCTATCTGTTCACCTGGCAGGAAGACCAGAGTTATATATCAACCACCAACGGCGGCTGGCATAACCTGGCCACCGGCAAAACCGTACAGGAAATTGCCGATACCGGCAACCCGCAGATAGCGCAGAACTGGCTGGGTAAATTTGGCGCGCTGCTTAGCAACCAGTTCATTTATGAATGGTTTGGCGTGGCGTCGTTCCTGTTTGTGTTTATCTTTTTTGTGGTTGGTTACCGCCTGTTGTTTAAGGTAAGGTTATTCTCCATGATCAAAACATTGGGTTATACGCTGTTTGGTATTGTGTTTATTTCCACAACCATAGCTTATTTCCACGCTTTTATTATTGATTACCCGCATTACCTGGAAGGTGGCTTTGGCTACTGGACCAACCGCTTGTTGGACGCACAGATCGGTCCAGCGGGTACTGGTGGCTTCCTGGTATTTGCCGCGCTTACTGTACTGGTAATTGCCTATAATATTGATTTTAAACTGCCGCAGCGTAAAAACAGACCGGTAGAGCCGATGGCCGTTAACGAAGTATCGCCCGAACCGGTTGAAATGACAGACGAAGAACCATCTATCCCACTGGAATGGCCACGGGGTAATAACCGTATCAAGGAAACGCATGTGAACAGCATTATGCCTGAGCCCATGCAGCAACACCCGCTGACACAAACGCCTGTTTATCATGAGCCTGTGGTACTTACGCCGTCATCCACACATGAACCCGAGGAGGAAACGGAGATACCGCTCACCATTGATACCAACCGCCCAATGCCTGAGCTGAACGTGGAAAAGACCGACGATGACAAGGCCAGGGATCTGGTAAGCCAGTTTGGCATTTACGATCATAAGCTCGACCTCGCATCGTATAAAATGCCGCACCTGGATCTGTTGGAGAACCATGGATCGAACAAAATATCAGTTAATGCCGAAGAGCTCGAAGCCAACAAGAACAAGATCGTTGAAACGCTGAACCATTATAATATCGAGATCGATAAGATCAAGGCTACCATCGGACCAACGGTTACGCTGTACGAAATTATCCCGGCGCCGGGTGTGCGTATCTCCAAGATCAAGAATCTGGAGGATGATATCGCCCTGAGTTTGGCCGCATTGGGTATCCGTATCATAGCGCCTATGCCGGGCAAAGGAACTATCGGTATCGAGGTGCCCAACCAGAACCCCGAAATGGTATCGATGCGTTCTATCCTATCGACAGAAAAATTCCAGAATACCACCATGGACCTGCCTATTGCTTTAGGCAAAACCATATCCAACGAAGTATTTATTGCCGATCTGGCCAAGATGCCGCACTTACTGGTGGCGGGTGCTACCGGTCAGGGTAAATCAGTTGGTATCAACGCTATATTGGTTTCGCTGTTGTATAAAAAGCACCCTTCCGAGTTGAAGTTTGTGCTGGTGGATCCCAAAAAGGTGGAGCTCACGCTTTTCCGTAAAATTGAAAGGCACTTTTTGGCAAAACTGCCTGATGAAGGCGACGCCATTATTACCGATACCAAAAAGGTGGTGAATACGCTCAATTCGCTTTGTATTGAGATGGATCAGCGTTATGACCTGCTGAAAGATGCCCAGGTACGTAATCTGAAAGAGTATAACGCCAAATTCGTAAACCGCAAGATCAGTGATCCCGAAAAACACCGTTACCTGCCATTTATAGTATTGGTGATCGACGAGTTTGCCGATTTGATGATGACCGCCGGTAAAGAGGTAGAAATGCCGATTGCCCGTATTGCCCAGCTGGCCCGTGCGGTGGGTATACACCTGGTTATCGCTACGCAGAGGCCATCAGTTAATATTATTACAGGTACTATCAAGGCTAACTTCCCGTCGCGGTTAGCTTTCAGGGTACTATCCAAGATCGATTCACGTACCATTCTGGATGCCGGCGGTGCCGATCAGCTGATCGGTCGCGGGGATATGTTGTTCTCAACCGGCAGCGACCTGATTCGTTTGCAATGTGCCTTTGTGGATACCCCTGAGGTAGAAGCCATATCCAACTTTATTGGTGAACAGCGTGGTTACCCAACCGCCATGTTCCTGCCCGAATATGTGGGTGAAGGCGAAGCCAGCAGCACTAAAGAATATGATCCGGATGATCGCGATCCGATGTTTGAAGAGGCCGCACGCCTTATCGTGATGCACCAGCAGGGATCAACTTCACTCATCCAGCGTAAAATGAAACTGGGTTATAATCGTGCGGGGCGTATCATTGACCAGCTGGAGGCCGCAGGTATTGTAGGCGCATTTGAAGGAAGCAAAGCCCGCGATGTATTATACCCTGATGAGTACAGCCTGGAACGTTACCTGGAAACCCTTCAAAAACCCAAAGATTAAACCTATTGAATTTTATTTGCTCTAACCAATAACTATTCCCCCTGATAGTTGTTGACGTAAAAAACACAATGAAGAAATTATTTTTATATTCCATTTTAGCTATAAGCACCTGCAGCACCGCTTTCGCACAAAAAGATACGCAAGCCAAAGCCATATTGAACCAGGTAAGTCAGAAATATAAATCGTACGACGCTATAAAAACAGATTTTAGTTTTACATTGGATAACCCGCAAGCCGGCGTTAAAGAAACCCAGAGCGGTACTTTAATTTCAAGGGCCAAATCGGGCAAATACAGAGTAACCCTTTATGCTGCGGCCGGAGGTAAAGATATAGACAAAGAGATCATTAACGATGGCAAAACTCAGTGGACCTATCTCAAAAAAGATAAAGAAGTTCAGGTAGGCGATGCCCCTAAAGGCGCTGATGGCATTAACAATCCCTCACAAATTTTCACCATTTATGAACGTGGTTACAAATACCTGTACACCGGCGAGCAAAAAATTGCCGGCAAAGTGTACCAGGCCATCGACCTGACTCCCGAGAATGAAAAACAAAATATTTTCAAGGTACGCTTGCTGATAGACAAAGTAAAAAAACAGATCTACAGTGCGCAGCTATTCGATAAAAACGGCAACAGATACAACTATACCGTACGTAGCTTTACCCCGAACGCACAAGTTGCCGATGCCACATTTGCCTGGGACGCCAAAGGCCACCCCGGTGTGGAGCTGGTTGACCTACGATAAGGTTAGGTTTTACGTTGAATGTGATACGTTTTACGTTTTGATATTTAGCAAAAAGAGCGATGATTTTATCATCGCTCTTTTTGTTTTTTAGTTCCCTCCCTCGGGAGGGGTGCGGTTGGCTTGAGCGCAATGGCAGGGAGGGGTTTCTGCAAGCGACGAAGTTACCAAGCGATGAAACCCCTACCTCCCCTTCCCCAAGGAAGGAATCGCACTATCCCTCTCTTTTTAATTATCACCTACAGAAAAACGTATCACGTCCAACGTCCAACCTAAAACCTATTTCCCTTCCACCTTTGGTGCCCTTTTATCAGGCATGGGACCGCGTTGATGAATGATCAGGCCATTCAGGAAATTGCGCAGGATCTGATCGCCGCAGGGTTTAAAGTTGGGGTGATCGTCGGCACGGAAAATGGCACCCAGTTCCGTTTTGGTAATACGGAAGTTAACCAGTTCCAAAACTTTTACAATATCATCATCGGTAAATTTCATCGCTACGCGTAGCTTTTTCATGATATCATTATTGCTCATGCTCTTCTCTATTTATTATCTTGAAATATCTATTTTAACTTTTTTGTTTTTGATTTTCTCGCCTTTCACAGCTTGCACCGCACGCTCAATACGGTTGCGTTTTACCGCCGCGTATGATGCGTAATCATGTACCTCTATCAGGCCCACATCCTCCTTGTCCAGTCCACCTTTTTTGAGCAGCAGACCCACGATATCGATCTTATTTACCTTATCTTTTTTACCCGCGGCTATATACAGCGTGGCCCAGGGCGATAGTGGTGGGATAACAAGATTTTCCGGTAATTCCTCTATCTCGGGCATTTCCTTTAAATAAGATGGTCTTTCATCAGGAGCCAGGATCAGGTATGAAGTGCCTTTGGCGTGCATCCGGGCGGTACGGCCATTACGATGGGTATAGGCCTCTTCATTATGCGGCAACTGATAATGGATCACATGATCAATCTCCGGGATATCCAACCCGCGTGAGGCCAAATCGGTAGTGATGAGCAGGCGATGACTGCCGTTCCTGAATTTTAACAGCGCCCTTTCACGGTCTTCCTGCTCCATGCCACCGTGAAATATATCATGCGGCAAACCACGGTCAAACAGCAGATCGCTGATACGCTCAACGGCATCGCGATGGTTACAGAAAACCAGTGTGGCATTATCGCCTATTTTACAAATGAGGGCAAAAAGGGCATCCAGCTTATCCGCGGCTTCAGCTATCACTGCTTTTTGTTTGATATCAGGTACCGAAGCGGCATTGGTGAGATAATCCAGCGTTATAGGTTTTATCATCCCCGTAAAAGCCGGGATCTCATCCATTTTGGTGGCCGATGTCAGGATGCGTTTTTTAATAGCTGGCATCTGTTTAATGATATAGGTCATATCCTCCTGAAAACCAAATTCCAGGGCTTTATCAAACTCATCCAGGATCAATGTGTGAATGGTATCCGTACTAAAGCTCTCCCGGCGCAAATGATGCGCGATACGGCCCGGCGTACCGATCAATACCGCAGGTGGCTGCGACAGGTTGTTTCGCTCAACTTTCACCGCATGGCCACCATAACAACAGTTCACTTTAAAACCACTGCCTATGGCCTTAAAAACCTGCTCTATCTGTAAAGCCAACTCGCGTGAGGGCACCATAATGAGTGCCTGTACAGTAGGTATTTTAGCATCCAGCAAACTCAACAATGGTAACAAAAAGCCCAATGTTTTACCCGAGCCTGTAGGCGACAGCAGTATCACATCGCTTTTTTTGGCGGCGCTGATAGCGGCCTCCTGCATAGGGTTTAACGCATTTATCTTAAGATTCAGAAGGGCTTGCTTGATCATTATTTGTGCTGGAGTATGCGCAAAGATAAGCTAAATAAAATAGGCCTTTAAATTTTGTCATGCTAAACGGTGTGAAGCATCTATTGAGCCACATGCATATCGAAGAAGATCCTTCGCTACGCTCAGGATGACAAGAAAAGAAGTAGGATGTCATGCGGAGCCCGTCTAAGCATGGTGGGCAAGCCTCTGCGCTCGCCCTTCGACAAGCTCAGGGTGACAGGCTATCTTATTTAATCCATCTTCTCGTCTTTCAGTTCCTGATTGGTTTTATCTTGAATATATTTGGCTATTTCGGCGGCCTGTTCGTGGGTAAGGTCGCCAAAGCCGGTGTATTCCCATTCGCGCAGATCATCGTCAAAAACAATGTCGCCCAAACCAACTTCTCCTTCGCTCAATTTAAATACACCGGTTACGTATAATGTCCCTCCCGATATAGTTTGGTTTACAGGCTTTATAGTGATATCGCGTTCGCCATCCGCTGTGTATAACTTATATTCTGCCGGTTTGATCATCTCTTTATGTATTTACGTACAAGACAATCACCAAACGATTTTGTTTATTTTATCAACCTAAAAATGAAGCTTTTACCAACCCATAATTTGCATCACCCGGTTAAACTCGGGCTGCAGGGCGGCATCAATTTGCACCGTTTCGCCGGTAACCGGATGGGTAAACTCCAGGTGTGAGGCATGCAGCAGCATGGTTTCCATGTCCCAGGTTTCTTTAAACAGTTTATTCTGCTTGTTGCAGCCATGCGTACGGTCGCCTATAATGGGGTGAAAAATATGACTAAAATGCTTACGTAACTGGTGCATGCGCCCGGTAGCCGGCACAGCCTCCACCAGCGAATAACGCGAGGTTGCATGTTTGCCCAAAGGCACGTCCAGCTCGGCGCGTTTTAAGGTGGTATATTGGGTAAAAGCATCCTGTAGGCTGCCGTTCTCTTTACGCAGGGGGTAATCAATATCCTCCCGATCTGGTGTATGCCCGCGAACAATGGCCAGGTATTTTTTGCGCACCTGGTTTTCCATAAATTGCTGCTGCATGGCTATTTCAGCTGGTTTGTTTAGTGCAAACAGCAGTATTCCCCCGGTTTTACGGTCGATGCGGTGTGCCGGGTTTACCTTCTGTCCTATTTGATCACGCAGTAATTGCAGGGCAAATTCCGATGCGTCCGCAGCTATGGGCGACCGGTGCACCAGCAACCCGTGTGGTTTATTAATGGCGATAAGATGTTCATCGCGGTATATGATCTCTAACATGCAGCACTATTTCAAATTGCGAAGGTACAACGCTATGTAACAATTTCATTTTATAAAGTATGGCTAACTAAAAAAAATATTTTAAATAGTTTGCTTTTTATA
>Ga0207671_10000612_pt1 | contig 47058 bp, 76 predicted proteins | sample KBSC24metaG_FD_184352 | JGI IMG/M metagenome (GOLD analysis project Ga0207671, IMG submission 184352) | Corn rhizosphere microbial communities from Kellogg Biological Station, Michigan, USA - KBS C2-4 metaG (SPAdes) (version 2) | ecosystem: Host-associated > Plants > Roots > Rhizosphere > Soil... | reverse complement strand
CGTGGCCTTGCCTGGACACCGCAGACGGTCGGCTACGACCCCCAGTCTTTCGACGGCGCAATGTTCCTGCGCGCGATCCAGACCGGCGAGTCGCTGCTCTTCGCAACGAACGGCGCCACCAAGGTCAGGGACCTTGCCTTCACCCAAGGAGGTGACAAGTTCCGCGGCGATGAGCTGACCGTCATGTCGCGGCACCTGTTCGACCGCAATCACACCATAGTCGACATGGACTACGCCAAGGAACCGCACGGCATCCTGTGGATCGTCCGCAGCGATGGCGCTTTGATCGGGCTCACCTACCTGAAGGAACAGGACGTGATCGGCTGGCACCGGCACGACACACGGGGCTTCTTCGAGCGCGTGTGCGTGATCCCGGAAGACGGCCGTGATGTGCCGTACTTCGTCGTGCGGCGGACGGTGAACGGCGCGGCGGTACGCTACCTCGAGCGCATGGCAGAGCGCGATCAGGACGACATCCTCGACTCGTTCTTTGTCGACTGCGGGCTCAGTTACGACGGACGCAACACCAGTTCCACGACGCTCACGATCACGGGAACGTACGCGGGTGGCGACACCGTGACACTCACAGCATCCTTCGTCCTCTTCACCGGAGATGAGGTAGGTGATGCGATCCAGCTCCCTCACGCCGATGGCAACGTGCGCGCCGTGATTACGGCAGTCGGCGGCGTCATGACAGCAACGGCCGTCCTGCAATCTCCGGTTCCGGCGGCCCTGCAGGGTATCGCGACGACAACCTGGACTCTGGCGCGCGACACGTTCTCCGGCCTCAGCCACCTCGAAGGCGAAACAGTCGCGATCCTCGCCGATGGGTCACCCGAGGTCCCGCAAGTTGTGGTGAACGGTGCGGTGAGACTCCCATATCCCGCAGGCGTCGTGCATATCGGCCTGCCGTATGTATCCGACATCGAGACGCTCGACGTGACGATCTTCGGAGCGACCGAGAGTATCCGCGACAACGCCAAGGTCATTCCGAAGGTTTCATTTGTCGTGGAGAAGACGCTTGGCATGAAGGCGGGGCCCGACGAGGACAACCTGCATGACTACGGGCTGCAGCCTGCGAGCTTCGACTACAACGCGCCGTGGCCGCTGCAGAACGAAGTGAACGACCCGGCTTACATGCTCACGAGCTGGAACAAGAGCGGGCGCGTGCTGGCGCGGCAGGATCAGCCATTGCCAATGACGATCCTGAGTTGCTCGCCAGTTGTGGAGGTTGGCCGCAATGGTTGAGATCCGTCCCTCCATGCCTGGTGATTCATGGCTCGTGCTCTCCAATCTGCGCCAGCCAGAGATCGATGAGCTTGAGGCGCTGGGCGTTACCTCAGAGATGTGTCTGCGCTACGGGCTCGTGTACGGCAACGCGCAGACAGTGTTCATCGACGGCGAGGCGGCTGGGATCTTTGGCGTGATGCATCACGAGGACTGCAATGTGCCGTGGGCGGTCTTCTCCCAGGCCATCGATCGCCATCCGTTGCCGTTCCTGCGTGCCGCGAAACGCTGGGCCGAAAGCCTCACGGTGTCGGTCGTGAACTATGTGGACGTACGGAACGAGGCTGCGGTGAAGTGGTTCGCGTGGCTCGGCTTCACGCTCGGCGAGCCGGTTGCGTACGGCACGCGTGGCGAACTGTTCAGACAGGTGAGTCGCTGACATGGGCTTCATGCAACTCATTGGCGGCGGTATCGACACCGCTGGAAAGCTCCAGCAGGGCAAGATCGACGAAGCGACTGGAGAGACGAATCGCCGCCTCAGTGAGGCGCAGGCAAACGATGCGCTGCTGCGTGGATCGATCGAGGAGTCGCGCTATCGCCGGCAGATCGCACAGGTTGTCGGCGGGCAGAAGGCGGCCTTCGGTAAGGGCAACGTCGCGGTGTCCGGAACCGCGCTCAACTTGCTGAGCGACACCGCTCAGGTTGGCGAGGAGGACGCGCAGACGATACGCAACAATGCAGCACGCGAGGCCTGGGGCTATAGAAATCAGGCGAATGAGGCGAGCCGTTGGGGCGCAAACCAGCGTACCAATTCCTACGGCGCAGCGGGCCGCACGCTTCTGACCGCAGGCTCTCAGGCCTATGGTCAGTGGAAGCTGGGGGACGGCTGATGCCGGTTGTTCCCACACTCCAGAATCAGGTGAGCGCGCAGGCAGCGCCGAACTTTCAGCAGCGCCCATTGCAGAACACCGTGGGCCAGGATCTCGGCGCGGGCGTGTCGGATGTGGGCGCTGTCGCCTTCAAGATCAGGAAGGAAGAGCAGCTCAAGGCCGATCGCGCGGCCTTCATGGAGGCCGACCGCAACACCGATACGGTTGCCAACGATCTCTACTCGCAGGCGCAATCGAAGGTCATGAAGGACGCAATTGGGGTTGCACCTGAAGCCATCTCCACCTTCGACAAGAAGACGAGCGAGATCACGCAGGGCCTCAAGAGCGACCGGCAGAAGGCCGTCTACCAGTCTTCTGTGAACGAGAAGCGCGCGCAGTTGCAGCGACAACTCGACACGCACGAACGGCAGCAGACCGAGGCGTACTACGCCAAATCGCGCGAGGACTACAAGGCGCAGGCCCACGTCAATGCGGTGACGTACTTCGATGATCCGAAGGCGGTTGAGGCGGAGATGGCCCGGATGCGGGCCGCAGTAGATCAGTCTCCTGGGCTCGACGGAGAACAAAAGGCTGCGGAGATCGGGACGCGACAGTCCGCCACGTATGCGGCAGTCGTCGGACGCTTCCTGTCGAACGACAACATCGCGGGAGCCGAGAGCTACTACAACACCATTCGCGATCATGTAAACGGCGACAAGGCGTCGCAGATCGAGAATGCGATCACGGATGCCAAGCGCATAGCCGAGAACCGCGCGCGCGCCTTGATGGATCACCGCGACGCCATCGCCGAGCGCACGCTGAACGAGATCGACCGACAGATTGCAAGCGGAGTTCCTGCGACCCCTGAGATGTGGGCAGGCTGGGAGAACAAGACGCGCGGGACGACCTTCGCGGGGGACTTCAAAGAGCGGGTGGCGGACGAGCAGGATGTGCAGAAGCTCCTGCGCATGCCCATCACCGATCAGGTGAAGGCCGTGCAGGAGCGGCAGGCCGCGCTTGATCAGGGCGGCGGCACGATGCGCGATGCGGTGAACCTGAACCGGCTGAAGACGGCCGTGACACAGAACGTCACCTTGCTCCAGCAGCAGCCGCTGCAGTTCAACGCGACCCGCACCGGAACCAGTATTCCCGAGGTCGATCTCTCGGCGCTCGATGATCCCACCCAGCAGCAGGCATTGCAGAGCCGTGTTGACACGATCACTGCCATGCGCAAGCAGTACGGCAATCAGGTTCTGATGAAGCCGCTACTGCCTCAGGAAGCGCAGGCGCTCGCCTCGCAGGTCAATGCGGCGAATCCCCAGGCTGCCGTGCAGTTGTTCGGGAAGCTGCGCGCTTCCGTGAGTAGCGATGAAGCTTACGCGGCGATGATGCAGCAGATCGCGCCGGACTCACCGGTCAAGGCCTACGCGGGCCAGATCTATGGCAAGCCGGTCGATGTGATTCCCGAGGCGGGCCACTGGTTCCGCGCGAATGATCCGGCGATTTCGGCCCGTGTGGTCGCGCAGACGATCGTCACGGGCGAGAACCTGCTCAACAAGACGAAGCAGGTGAAGGGCGAGGACGGTAAGCCCGTCTCCAATCTCTTCCTGCCGAACAAGAGCCAGTTCGATACGGCATTCGTCGACAAGGTCGGCGATGCGTTCGCCGGACGTCCTGATGCGCAGTCTCTCGCGCTGCAGGTGGCCTATGCCTACTACGTGGGCAAGTCCGCCGAGACGGGGCGGCTCAACGCGGATACGCAGGACATCGACCAGCGGCTCGTTCAGCAGGCGCTGAAGGCATCCATCGGCACTGTCGTGCCATTCCATGGCTACGGGGATGTGCTTGCGCCGCTCGGCATGGATGAGTCGACGTTCGCAGACAAAGCGCGCCCCGCCTTTGCAGCCGAACTGAAGGCGCGCGGCGTGCCCGATGCCGATGCGGCCAAGGCCGTCGACTCGTTCGGCAGCCTGGGACTGCGCAACTGGAAGGCGAACCAGTATCTCGTCACCAAGGGTCGCGATGTGTTCTCGCTGAAGGGCGAGCCGCTCGTGATTACCGTGCAATGAGCGACCTGTTCTCATTTGACGCGCAAGCGTCGGCTCCGCTCGAAGCGGCCGCGCGTGCGAACAGCATCAACAGCCTCGATGAGTTGGACGCCCCGGCTTTCCGCGGCACGTTCAAGGGCATCGGTACCGGCATTATGCGCGGTGGCGCCAAGACGGCTGACTTCATGCAGACCGTCGGCTCGTTCTTCGATGAACCAGGCACGGACAAGGAAGCGCTCGACTCATTCGCCGACGAGGTCCGCAAGGACTCGATCGACTATTGGACGCCAGCCCCGCACGAAGTGGGGAAGGTCGGCCAGACCCTCGGGAGCTTCGGTGAGATCCTGCTCCCGCTCGCCGCCATGGGCGGCAATCCGTCGGTGCTCATGGGCACACAGGCCATCGAGCGCGGCAAGGACCTGGTGAATGAGGGCGTGAGCGCTCCCGTCGCGGTGGCAGCTGGCACAACCGAGGCTCTCGCAACAGGTCTCGGGTTCAAGATCCCTGTGGTCGGCCAGACCCTGACGAGTCGGCTTGCGAGCGGCGCGGCGGGCAATCTTGCATTCGGCGCGGCAACGCGTGGCGCGGAAGGGGCCCTATTTAAGGCGACCGGCTACGAGGACCAGGCACCTCCTGTGCTGGACCTTGCCTCGGTCACGACGGATGCGCTGACCGGCCTTCTGTTCGGTGGCCTGCATCACACGCTGTCACCCCACATCGATCCGCGCCTCGCACCCTCGCAGGTCGATGCGGTGATGGCCGCGCGCAACACGAAGAGCTTCACGACCGAGACCGCGCCAGGGAAGCCCGCAGACATTGCATCTGAAGTAGCGCATCAGGACGCCCTGCAGACGGCGCTCGAGCAGCTCTCGCGCAATGAGCCGGTCGATGTGAGCCGGGCCGTCACGGAGCAGCCGGCGTCTTTCGAAGACACGGGGAAGCTTAACGAGTCCGCGAAGCTTGCGCGGGATGTTGAGGCGGTGCAGCCGGAAGATGTGCCATACGAAAGCGGCCCGCCGCTCGCGCAGCGCTTTGAGGCGGAGCTCGCCGCGCATCCAATCGCAGCCGAGAGGCGCTACAGCGAGTTGCCCGAGTCTGAGGGCGGCAAGGTTCTGAACACTGATATCGCCCGCGAACTCTCGCCCGAGTACCAGGCTGATCGATCTCTTTCCGCGCAGGTTCACGAGCCTGCTTCGGCGTTCATCAAGCAGCTATACGCGAAGAAGCTTGCCCAGCGCCCCGGGCCCGGTGAAGAGCCATTGGTGTTATTCAGCGCCGGAGGTACCGGCGCCGGCAAGAGTAGCGGCCTGGACATCACGGGCGCGCAAATCGTCTACGACACGAACATGAATCGCCTGGAGAGTGCTACTCAGAAGATCGATCAGGCACTACAGGCCGGGAAGCGCGTCGAGATCGTCTACACCTACCGCGACCCAATCGAAGCCCTCACGGGAGGCGCATTGCCTCGCGCGATGCGGCAGGAGGCTCGTAGCGGCTCGGGACGAACGGTACCGCTCAGCGAACACGTCGCAACCCATGTCGGTGCGCGCGAGACCATGGATCGCCTGGCAGCCCATTACGCAGGCGATGATCGCGTGAAGATCCGCGTATTTGACAATACGCACGGCAAGGGCAACGCGCGCATGTCTACCCTGGCGCGTATTCCGAAGCTCGACGAGAGCGCGTATACTCGGCTTCGTGAAGAAGCAAGCACAGCCCTCGACGCAGAACACCAAGCCGGCCGCATCTCCGACGCCGTCTACCGCGGATTCCGCGAAGACTCCCAACGATCTGGCGGCGGACGCGCGAGCGCAGCGGATGCTCGACAAGCTCAACCAGCGGGCGCTGAGCCACTAGTCTCCGCCGAGTCTGGGAAGGTCCCCGAACTCACCGCTCTCCAGCGGCTCGCCAGCGAGCGTCCCGACGCACCCATCTATTCCGGCTTCGATGCGGATGGCCAGCCCATCCAGTCGACGCTAGCCGACGTTGCGGACCAGATCCAGCGTGAGTACCAGCAAGACCTGAAGGACGCGGAAGCGTACTCGGTCGCGGTTCAATGCTTCCTGGGGCGAGGCGCATGAAAACCGCCTGCATCCAGCAAATCGAACAGGCGATCGGCCGGGCTCTCGGGAAAGGCGAAGCCCAGCGCATGGAGGATCGCATCACCGCGAACCTGCGCGAGCTCGCGCGCACGGACAAGACGTTCGCCGGCATGGCTGCCGCGGATCGCCTCAAGGCCGCCGCGGAACTCTCGCTGAAGCAGGACACAGAGCAGGCCGCCAAGGCTGCGCAGCGAAAGGCGCTCAACGCTTCCGCCCAGGCTCGCGAGACTTCAAACCTCATCGCCAGGTCGAAAGAGTTTGGCGGAAAGGACGCGGTCCACAAGGCCCTGTTCGAACGCCTACGCCAGGTAGACCAGTACGTCACCGGCGTCCGAAATGAACTGTTCGGCAACCTCATGGATGCCATGCACGCTGCAGCACCGCGGTTCATGGGACTCATCGAGAATCCCACCGCCGTGCGTGATTTCGTGCGCGAGGTGTACGGGGAGAAGACCGGCAACAAGGTCGCGGCAGACGGTGCGAAAGCCTATCTCGAGCAGGTAGAGCACATCCGTGAGCGCCTGAACTCAGCCGGCGCGGACATCGGCAAGCTCGATTACGGCTACCTGCCGCAGCCCCACGACACGGGCGCCATCGTGAAGGCGGGCAAAGCGGAGTGGGTAGGCAAGGTCCTGCCGCGCCTCGACCGTTCGCGCTACTTCAATCCCGATGGCTCGGCGATGACCGATGCCCAGATGAATGACTTCCTGAGTCACTCGTACGACACGCTTGCAACCGAAGGACTCACCCGCCGGGAAGCAGGCTCGGGCGGTGCGGGTTCTCGTGCCTCGCGCTTCGATGAGGCTCACCGCGCGCTGCACTTCAAGGATCCGGATAGCTATCTCGGCTACCTCGCCGACTTCGGGCAGGGCTCGGTATTCGAATCGATCCACAACCACGTGAACATGCAGGCCAAGAATATCGGCCTCATGGAGTCGTTCGGCTCAAACCCAACCTCGACGTACAAACTGCTGAACGACACCGCGCAGATCGAGGACTCGCGCGCGGCAGGACGGCCGGCGAAGGGCGTCACACAGTACGGCGCGACCACCGACATGGTCTGGGACGTGCTGAACGGTACCACCGCAAGCCCGGTGAACCCGCGAGCCGCAGCGATCGGCCGCACGATCCGCAACTGGACCTCCGCCACGAAGCTCGGCGGCGTCATGATCTCCTCGATCAACGATGCGCCGACGTGGCTTGCGACCGCGCGCTACAACGGTGTGCCGCTCGGCAAGGCGTTCGGGCAGATGTTCAAGAGTCTCGCCTCCAGCAGCCTCACTGAAGACGCTGCTCGTCTGGGCCTTGCAGTCGAGAGCGTGTCGGGCGAAATGCAGGCCTGGCATGCCGACAATCTACGTCAGGACTGGTCTGGAAAGATCGCAAACGCAACCATGAAACTGCAGTTCGTGGAGGCGTGGACGCATCGGCTCCGGGCTGGCCTCGGCCTCATGCTTCAGGATCAGCTCGCGACGCTCAAAAACACTGACTGGGGCGCGCTTTCGGACTTCGATCGCGAACGGTTCAAGGCGGCGGGGCTTACGGACGGGGACTGGCAGGTCTGGCAGGCGGCAACACCCGAGAACATTCGCGGCCGCGATCTTCTGACCGCGAACGCAATTCGCAACGCGAAAGGAGTAGCGCCTCCGGCTGCTGGCATGGTCCGCTACTACCACGGCGGATCACCTGAGGGTGTCACTGGGCCGCTGTGGGTGACCTCTCACTTGCCCGACGCGGAAGGTTGGGCGAGCCGCGGTTCTGGGATGAAAGTCTGGTACGTCGACGTGCCAGCCAATCACGCCGCGCGTGGCGCGGGCGATCTTGCTGCTGGCATCCCTTATCCATCGCGGGTTGAGCTGCCGGCGGACCTCGCCAATCAGCGTAAACCATGGGCGTCCGGAAGCTTCACGGACGCCCAAGTCAATCAGGCTGTCGCAAAGATGCTCGGCTTCATCGATAACGAGGGCAAGACTGCAGTTCTTGCACCCGATGTCGTGACGCGCGCGACGATCACGCAGGGCATGAAGGCGGGCACGCTCGGCGGCGAGATTGGCCGCAGCCTGATGCTGTTCAAGTCGTTTCCGCTTTCGATGGTCATCCGGAACATCGAGCGCATCAAGTCGATTCCGACCGTCAAGGGCCGACTTGCCTACAGCCTCTCGCTGTTGACGGGCCTCACGCTGATGGGCGCACTGTCGGTTGAGCTCAAGGACCTCATCAGCGGAAAAAACCCGCGCGATGCCACAACGCCGAAGTTCTGGGGCGCGGCATTCGCTCAGGGCGGCGGGCTCGGAATCTTTGGCGACATGCTCTACACCGGGCTCGGAGGCAACTCGCGCGGCGGCCAGCCGAACTGGACGAGCCTTGCGGGCCCTGTAGCAGGAACGGCGGCGGATGCTGCGAACGTCACGCTCGGCAATCTCGGCCAGGTGATGCAAGGCAAGGACCCGAAGGCCGCGGCGGAGCTCCTGCGCTTCGCACGTCAGAACGTCCCCTTTATGAACCTCTGGTATCTCAAGGCCGCGATCGACCATGCCGGCTTCAACGAACTGCAGGACTCACTTTCTCCGGGGTATCTCGCACGCCAGAAGGCTGCGGCGAGACGCGACTGGGGGACTACGTACTGGTGGGAGCCGGGGGATTCCGCGCCCACGCAGATGGCCGATCTCACGACGGCCGCAGGGCGATAAGGATTCACCATGACTGTCAACGTCAACGACACGATCGAGCGCTACACCGTCAGCGGCGTCGGTCCCTATCCGTTCTCGTTCCGCATCTTTGCGGATACCGACCTGCAGGTGACGGCGTGCAGTACCGCAACACCGGCGGTTCCCACGCTGCTCGCCTACCTGACGCACTACACTGTCACGGGCGCGAACGTAGCAAGTGGCGGGAGCGTAACGCTTACTGCGAGCGCCGCGGCGGCCTACGCAGGCTACACGCTCGACATTCGTAGTAACACGCCCAACACGCAACCGACCAGCATTCGCAACCAGGGGCGCTTCCTGCCGGAGATTCACGAAGACGCATTCGATCATATCGAGCGTGAGATGCAGGACCTGAAGCGACAGCTTCTGGCGTGTGTGCGCTATCCGGACAACGTACTGTCAGACGGCACGATGACGCCTGTCTCCGCATGGGTGTCGAAGTACCTGACAACGAATGCCAGTGGCGTTCTCACTCCGGCAGTTCTTAGCTCAACGGTGATGACAGCAGCGGCTCTGACGAGTCTGCTGACGGGATCGACAACCGATCAGGACGCAATCCTTGCGCTGCTCATGGAGCGCACCGACACGAGCCCGGGGTTGACTGGGCTCAAGCGTGCCGCCATCGAGATCTCTACCGGAGTGACGCCATCCAACTATGCATATGCGGTTGGCGACTTGCGCCGCTACGGCGTCACCGACAATGATACTGACCAGACGACCCAGATCGTCGCCGCGCTGACTGCCATGGGGGCGGGTTGGGATGCGGATCTGTACATCGCACCACGCATTCGGTTCGACATGACTGCCGTGATGGCTGTTCTGCCTGGCAAGGCGCGTCTGTTCTTCACGAACATCTTCCAGAGCGGCGCAGGGTACCGCCAGCAGATCAACGGTGTGATGTCGAAGCCGGTAGATGCCAACACAGATACCACGCGCACTATCGTTGACGGGCACTTCCCGGGGCTCAGTTTTAACAACACCCGCACTGCTGGCACCACCAGTGCCGGGCTTGGTTTGTGCGGATTGAGCTGGGAGCGTGGGTATCTCAGGAACGGCACCAAGGGCCCCCGCCCTTTGTGGCAGACGAACTGGACCAAGTCCACGGTGCGCACGGCGGAATATGGTGGCCTCGGGGTGGGCTGCTTCGTGTCTCGGGTACGTTCTCCGGAGCGCGCCGGTAACTACGAGTTCTGGTTCAACGGAATCACAGTTGCGATTGGCGATTACATCAGCGCGACCAATCAGTGGGTGTATCGCGCGGTCACGGCCGGTGTTTCCACGGTGTCACCGACTCACTCCACGGGTAACGCAACTGTGGGCGGGATCACCTGGGCGTTCGAGTCCATGTGGACGCCGTTCAAGATCAATTTCTATTACGACGAGCTCGGCAGAGTTGGCAATGATGCCTGCGACACTGGCATCACACAGGAGTGGTCACAGAACCCGGAGGACTCCGAGAACTTCACCATTCGCTACACGGCCAACGGGATCAGCAAGACCATCATCACGCGCTATCGCCCGAGCGATGGCGCTGCAGCGCTAGTAAACCTTCCCTATTGGGAGCACTCGAGCGCCAACAGCAGCCGGCTACTGCTCTCGGATGGCTCGCGCGTGCTGGCACAGGTCAGCGATGCAAAAGGGCTCCAGCTTGGACAGTCGGGGCGCATTTCCGCCACCACTACGAACGGCGCCACGCCATCGGTAGCGAGCATTGCGAGGCTCGTCGTATCCAATGCTGGGGCGACCAACGTCACTGGTTTCACCAACTCCTTCGCAGATCAAGAGGTTGAGTTGTATTTCACGAACGGGAATACGACTTTGGTCAACTCCGGAACACTCGCGTTGAAAGGCGCGGTAAATGTGACGCCAGCCAATTCAAATATCATCGTGATCACGCGTGATCCTACGAATGCCGCATGGGTCGAGAAGAGCCGAAACTTCTGATGTCACAGCACAACGCTATTCTTCAGCAGCGCCGCTTTCAGCGGCGGCCACATGACCTCGTAGCCCTTCGCGTTCGGATGCACTCCGTCCGTGTTGAAAAGCTCTGGGTTATAGGCGTGATCCGGCAACACACTCATCGGGTAGAACAGGTCCACGTATGTGTACCCGAATGCGCTCGTGACGCGCTGGATATCGCTGTTGAATCGCCAGATCGCATAGGGGATATCTGCGGGCATCACGGAGAGGATCACCACTCGCGCGCCCGAGACGGAGGCCTTGTCGGCCATGCTCTGGATGCTCGTGGCGTTCGGGTTCTCCATGCTCACGAGGTCGTTGACACCGCCCTCGATGACGACGACATCGGGTTTATGCGAGAGAACGTCGCGATCGAATCGGGCCAGCATCTGGACCGTGGTCTCACCGCCCACTCCCGCATTGATCGAACCCGGGACCAAAGTCGCAAGCTTCTCCCAATGGTAGGTGATGCTGTCGCCGATGAAGACCACCTTCAGTGGCTGAACGACCGGGACTTGCGCGATCACGGTGGGAGTAGAACTGATGGGGGCAGATACCGTGCCGGATCCACCGCCGCAGCCCGAAATGAGAAGGACTGCGAAGATACTTATTCTTTTCATGTCACCTCCGATGTGAGGTGCGGACCCTATCTTGAGCGCGGGTGTGTTCGCAACCGGTTGGTGACAGAACGTGACGTGATGAGCGATCAGGTGAGCTGAAAAGCAACAGAGGACGAAGATGAACGAGCACGCACAGGAAGTTCCCTTCATTTCTGCCATGGAGCGCGAGCCGGAAGCGCAGAAAAACGGCTGTCACGATGCAACCATCAAGGTGGGGCGAAACCTGTGGACGATCCACGGCATGACGCACCGGATACTGGAGGCGCTGGGGATCGTTCAGGACAAGGCCCTGTCGATGGCCGAGCGCGGCCCAGATGACTATGACGAAAGCGACTACGAGCGCGGAATGAGGGCGGGGGCGCGATACGGGGGGTACCATGAAGCGCCGAAAAACGAAAACAACCTCAAGGCCGTCATCATCGGCTGCACCGTCACGCTGCTCTCGGCCTTCGTGATCGGTGCCTGGAAACTGTCGAATGACTCGGCGGCCATACGAGCGGAGTTCACCGAATGGAAACAAGCAACGACCCGGTGGATGGATCAGAACGACAAGCGACTCGACAGGCTGGAGAGCCGCCGCCCGTGACGGGCCATACACACGATGAGCGACAGGAGGACAACTCAAACAATCGCGGTGGCATCGCCAAGGCCACAATCCATGATCGCACGGGCTTGTATCTCGCGGTCATCGCGCTCGTGTTCGCCGCCATGGCGTTCGGCATGGCGATCGTACTGCCGATGGTCTATCAGGAGCGCACCGAAGCCTTGAAAGATCGCGTAGCACAGGCCGAGCAAACCGCAGCCCTCGCGCGCGAGGATATCCGCGTCATGCAGCAAGCCCTAGCCGCGCGAGGCATTCAAACCGACGTTCACGAGGAGCAACGCAAGTGACGCACCAAGTGGTAATCATCAAGTCGACATCAGCGCCATCTACGACATCTGCAGCGGCGGTCGTTGCCGAGCCTGAATTTACGGTTACAGTCGAGTACCGTCCAATCGACGGCATGACAGCCTCGCAGATCGGTAACGAGGTGGCGCGCATCCAGCGCCGGGTGAATCAGATCATCGAAGGCACGCCGGATTGAGCCGTGACTGCCGCTGGTAATCTCACATTGCGCGAGTACGTAGATACTCGTTTCGAAGCGCAGCGTGAAGCGGTCGCGGCAGCTCTGGCTGCCCAAGAGAAGGCGGTCGCGGCGGCCCTCGCTGCCGCGGACCGCGCCGTTGCGAAAGCCGAGATGGCAGCAGAGAAGCGATTTGAAGCGGTGAACGAGTTCCGCGCAGCCTTAGCGGATAACTTCCGCACGCTGATGCCGCGCTCGGAGTCAGAGCAGGCGGTGCGGACCATCAACGATAAGATAGACATCCTCACCGCACGGGTTAACGCGCGCGACGAACGCGGGCAGGGAAGGGGGGATGTGGTGGGGTGGATCATCGGGGCAGTGGGCCTCGTGGCTGCCGTGATCAGTATCGTGTTCGCACTGACGAGGAGCGCATGAGCTTCCAGAGCGCCTTCGAGATGGTAATCGGTCACGAAGGCGGCTACGTCAATGATCCGCAGGACCCGGGGGGCGAAACGAAATACGGCATCAGCAAGCGCGCGTATCCGCACCTCGACATCGCAAACCTGACCCTTGAGCAGGCCAAAGATATCTACCTGCGTGACTACTGGAACGCGGCCAACTGTGGCGCGCAACTGAATGATGCCATGGCGCTGCTGATCTTCGATTGCGCGGTCAACCAGGGTGTTGGGCGGGCAAAACAGATAGCGGGCCTGGCTCACGATCCCGTGACCTTCCAGGCAGAGCGCGCCCTCTATTACGCGAAGCTGCCCACATTCGATCGATTCGGTCGCGGTTGGATGCGCCGGCTGTTTAGTGTCCTCCAGCAAGCAACGGTGCAGAAATGAGTCGCGCGCCCCTCTCGTACTGGACCGCTTACCTGCAATCGACGGTCGCGATCCTCTTCATGGTCGGCTACTTCGCGATGATGGCGATCCTGTTTCTCGGCTACGCGACGATCCCGGACAACCTGCTGGAACTTGCCAAGACGCTGGCCATTGCTCTGACGAATGCGATGGGGCTGCTGTTCGCGTTCCTCTACCTGCGCTCGCGTCAGGATGGTCCGCCAGATCCTGCAACGACCACCACCACTCAAACGACGCAGAGCGTCACCAAGCCAACGAACACAGAGGTATCCATCCATGCACCCCCGACACCTGAAGTACTCCCTGAGCCTGCTCCTGCTGCTACTGGCGGCCTGCGCGACGCTGGGAGTCCCGTCACCGACGACATGGAACCAGCGAATCCTCGCAGCCTATAACCTCGAGGACGGCATCGTGCAGAGCGTCCAGACGCTCGCTGTTGCCGGGAAGATTAGTAAGGGCGACGCCCAGCAGTTTCACGACAAGGCAGTGGAACTCAAAAACGGCATCGATCTTGCCGACCAGATCCACGGTGGCAACCCGACCGCGGGTGAGGATTCGCTCGCCACGGCCGTCAGGGCCCTGCAGGCACTCCAGACCGAACTTCAGAAGAGGCAGCCATGAACAACGCACTGGCCATCGTTACCTTGCTTCTCCAGAACGCCGAGCAGCTGCAGGCCTACGGGGGTGTGCTTCACAAGGCCCTGTCTGAAGGTCGCGATGTGACGGACGAAGAGAAGGCCACCGCGCGCGCATCCCTGCAGGGACATCTCGACGCGCTCCAGTCATTCCTCGATGGTGGGAGATTGCCATGACCCTCACACTCGGATTCGGTCTCATCGTACTGCTGGCGGTGATCGCGCTGGTGCTGGCTGTGCTGAAGATGGCCGGCAAGGCAGGCCCGCTCACGGAAATCGGCGTCATCCTGCTGGCGATCTGCGTGATCATCGCGAAGGCAGGAATGAGCTGACCCCTCGCTTAGGGCCCCGAACCCTCTGGGATCTTCGAAGGCTCGGTTGGATGGCAGCCGCCAAAGCGAGGGATCAGGTCAGGGACGGATGTAGCGTAGCGCTTTGCGTCCGCGCGCGTCCCGCACTTCGAGGATGAGCAGCGAGCCATGGCGCCACGGGCCACGTTGCCCAAATGTTGCCTTACGCCTGACAACTGGAGCCAACCGGGGCCCAAGTTGCCTTAGGCCCCATCCCGCAGGTATTTGATTTTCAAGGTTGTGATGGTGGAGGCGGGGGGAATCGAACACCCTTCGTTCCACGTGAAACAAAGACTTGGGTGTCATGCTGCCTGGATGTTGCCTTTTGGGCTGATCATTTTTTGACCAGCCTCGGGGTTCATGTCCGGCATGTAGCGTCCGTAAACCTTGAAAATCATCGTCACGTCGCGGTGCCCCATTTGCTTCGCGACCCAGAGCGGGTTCTCACCGCTTGAGAGCGCCCACGAAGCGAAGGTGTGCCGGAGCTGATATGGATAGCGGTAGCGGACGCCGACCGTCTCGCAGGCCTTCCTGAACGCCCGGGCAAGTCCTCTGTCCTCGTGCCATCGCTTGCCTGTAGACGGATTGCACGTGACCGGCCCGGATCGTTCCGGCGGCGCCATGCTTTCAAGAGCGGCCCGTGCGCTGGGAAGCAAACGGACAACTCGCTGGCCAGATTCCGTCTTCGGTGATTTCGTGCGACCCACACGAACAGCTCGCCGGATTTGAATACAGCCGCTCGTAAGGTCCACGTCAGGCCACTCGAGTCCGATAACCTCACCGGACCGCATTCCCGTCCATGCCCAGAGTGTCCAGAGGTTGCCGAGCTCGGTTCGGCCGAGTCGATCAACTTCCTCACGAGTGAACGGGTCGATTTTCTCAATCGGCGCTGCGACCCGGCGGACCTTGAACCGGGAGAGCGGGCTTGCTTCGATGACTTCATCCTCTACCGCCTGCTCGAGCGCTCCGCGGAGCGGCGTGAGGAGGTTGAGGAGCCGCTTGCGCGAGAGGTTGAGGCTCGCGATCTGTTTGCGGACTTCGCGCCGCGTGAGACTTTGGAGCGTGGCTTGCGGGAACCACCCAGCGACCGTTCGAGCATCGTGACGGTACTTCGCAAGCGTCTCAGGTTCGATCTGTCCGGCGAGACCGTCAAGGTAAAACTCCATGGCTCTGGCGAGAGGTGTTCCAGGCGATTGCCTTGCCAGAGTCGCCAGCCGCGGACTGTCAGGGAAATGCCGCCCGTAATCGAAGGTGCCGGTTGCGATTTCATGCTCTATGGTTGCCCTGAGCCGCTTGACGTAGTTGAGATTACGGCCAGTCGGGGGGAGCGCGATCCTTTCACGGCATCGGACCCCTTTCCAGACGAAGCTGATCCCGATCGAACTCGCGCTCGTGGCGCGTACACCTGACCCGCGACCCATTTGTTGAAGTTTCTCGTGTGGATGTAGATGCGGCCGTTCGGCGCTTTCTTCCATACGATACCTTCAGGCCAGTGCCCGTTGTTCATGTTCGCGCGCACGCTGTCATCCGTCTCGCCCGTCATGGCGCAGAACTTAGGAATGCGAACCCAGATGATGCGTGGCATGACGAGCTGTTCCGCTACCTTGTTGCGGTCTGGTGTAGGGCGTCGGATTCGAACCGCGCACGGCCTGCCTCTCGGCTTCCGGTCTTCGCGTACAGGGCGATCAACCCCTGCCACAGCACCATGCCATACCCCACATTCATCACTGCTTCGTCACTCCGTAAGTCGTCATCCGGCGTAGCGTGCGCTTGTGCTGCTCGCCCTTGCTGACCTTGCGCGGTCTCCACTCGCCGACGCGCTTCTTGTACTCATGCATACGATGTTCGCGCTGCCAGCGATTGAACTTCAGCATGAAGGACCGGCGGTTCAGGCTCGGCTGCAGGATCTCCTGACAACCGCAGCCTTCACACGTCACGACCATCGATCCGAATTTCATGTACCCGCTCCGATTGTGCCTCTACGCACTGGTGGGCATCCGTCCATCTCGGTCACATGCCCGCAACTGCAGTGGAACGATCGCACTGTTACTTCGGTGCCCTCTTGGCAAGTGACGATCCATTTCCGATTGCACGCTGCGCAATAGCCGCTCAGCTTGTAGCGCTCGCCCGGCGGGATGCATTGAGTCGCGGGGTTCTCTGGGTCCTGATCCCACGGTGGATCACTCATGACCCCGCTCCTCGACGCACAGGACGCTTGTCTAACGCTTCGTCGGCGACTTCCACGGCCCTGTTGGCAGCAGCCATGTAGCCCTTCGGGTTCCCGTGGAACGTCGTGCTGATGTCGATCAGCGCATTCCGCAGCGTGATGATCCGATCCTTAGCCCGCTCCGGGATCTCCTCATGACATCGAGCGCACCAGCTCGATCCGTAGACTTCCGGACGGAATCCGCAGCCTTCGCATTGCTCGTCACTCATTGGTGGAACATCCGGTTCTCGGATGTTCCGATCCGTCGAGATCAATGCGCGTGCCGTCTTCCATCACTGCATATGGAACTGTGTAGGCAGTCTGCCCGCACTCCCGGTCAGCGTTATTCCAATGCGGGTCATCAGCCGGCCCCGGCCCACCAGCGCGCAGGAAGGATAGATGCCTATTGCAGTCGCAGCCGAAGTTGCCTTCAGTCCACCAGAAATCGCTGCTGTCATTCCACTCGATGTCGCCCATCGAATAGAACCGCTCTTCGCCGGTCGCGTTGTCGCGGATCAGGACCTTGTATTTCATTCGTGACTCGCAGGCCGGTTCACAGCGACTAATTCGCGTAGCCGCGGCAGCATTACAGTCTCAAACGCCTGCTTTGGGCTGATTGGCATCGCCGTCATGTCCAGTAGCTCAGCGATTTGGTAGAACGCATCCTTGTAGCCATCGGAACATCCCGGTTCGCCAGATAGCTTCGGCAGCTTCGACGGCGCGAACTTCTCGATCCACTCGTCACGCTGCTCGCGCCATCGCTGCGCGCTTCCAAAGTTCGTCAAATCTGGATCGGGCTCGCCGTATGTCAGAAGCTCGTAGGCACGGAGCATAGCTACGCGTATTTCCTCATTTGTCATGACTGAGTCGATCCTGGTTGACCAGATAGTCCTCGACCGACTCGCTGCACATGGCCGCAGTTGTGGCATGTGAACTCGCCGTTGCCGTTCGTATCCATCATGCCACTACCGTGCTCGTGCTTGCAGTGAGGATGCGGCCATCCGCCCCATGCAAGGTCACAGACTAGGCAGCGCGGACCAGCGTTTATGCATCTGCCGCTTTTCAGGCGTTCTGTGCGAAAGCGGAAGTAAGCGAAGTCGATCCCTTTCACGGTTGACGCTCTGTCGTGGGGTGAGCAGGTCCGTCATCGATTCGGACGGTGACGTCGCTGTACAGGTACGCGCCGAGCTGCTTCACGTACTGCGGTGTCAGACCGGTAACCTTCACACGCATGTCGCCGGCACTGATGACGAATCCGTGCCCCTCATCGAATTGGCCGATTTCTTCGACTTGACCACGCAGTTCAAACATCTTGCTCACCTGGCACGGTTGGACCAGCTCGACGTCGTAGCGGCTCGTTCCAGCAGTTCTCCAAGGCGCACACGAGATTGGCGGAATCCAGCGATCCCATGACATCCTCCATGCGATCACGGCCTTGGGTGGCGTCGTATCCACAGATGCAGCGGACCCACACCTCGCAGAGATCCTCGGCAACCTGCTGCGATAGGCCGATGAAGCGTTGGCGATTCTTGCAGTCCGGACACGCTTCGACGCCTTTGCCTGTCCGGTGATAAAACTCGCGCTTCACGGCGTACGTTCTCCTGCGCTGACAGTGACCGGCACGACGCGGTATCCCTTCTTCTTCATTGCCGGCCAGCGCTGATTGTGTGACGCATACGACTTGAATTGCTCAGGCGTAAGTGCGGCCTCGGTGCAGTAGATGGCGGCGAGGGCGGCGGTCCCGAAGGTCTGCTTCCAGACCTTGCCATCTGGGCCGATGATCCCGAATGCTGATGTACTAGCCACGCTCCGCACCTCCATTGACTGCGGGTACGATGGGCGGATCAAAAGCTCCCCGCCCTTCACATACCTTGCACAGTGGCTCTGTGCCTTTCGGCGTGATCAGATCTTCGGGGAAGGAAGAGCCGAATCCGCAAACGCTTTTCATGAGCTTCGGCGAAAGCTCTGTAGGGCGATGCTCCCATTCGTGAACGAGCTTTCGCTGGTTTCGTTGTGCGTATGCTTTCATGGCTCGCTCACAACAGGTCCAGTTCCATCGGTCGCATCGTGCGAGCCCAGATGATGTTGCCGTCCGTGTCCGCATCGAACCAGCAGCCACACTTCATGCACTCCATGCCCTCGACGTTGTCGATGCACAGATCGTCGCTGTCGCACTTCGGGCACTCGTCCGGCGTGCCGTCCTTACCGATCTTCACTTTGCGTTGCATGACTTCATCCCCTTGTGCCAGGTGTCACTTCGAGAGTACGGAGTGAATCGCGGCGCCTTCCGGCATGATGGCTGCAACCACGCTGTTCTCGATACCGCAGATCATCACGAATGAGAAAATGCAGCAGACGACAATAGCAACGCCGCGTACAAGCGGCTGGAACTCGTCCTCGGACTTCCATCGGAAGGCGATACGCAGGAGCACGAGCGCCCCAGCTAGGCCAAGTCCGAAACCGAACACACTGAGGATGCCGTCAACGCGCGTGTATTGAACGAGGTATGCGAACCCCTGCTCGCCAGCCTTGCCAGCAGCTTGAAGTACCTGGGTGATCAGATCGCGGTCTTTGTCGTTCATTCATTTCTCCGCTGTAGTGGTATCTGGCACATCGTCAGTAACCGTTACGGCCTTCGCGGCATCGGTGAGGCGGTAGCACATGTCACCGATCTCGCATTCGCAGTTGCCGCCATACTCCTGGCCCATGTCGGATGGCTTGCGGCAGATGTTTTCCGGCGTGACTTCCACCGGCGTGAGAAGCCCGCATTTGACTGCGGTGTCCTGCAGCCAACCTCCGTCGAGGTCGCTGTACGATTCGCGGAACTCCTCCAGCACCATGCGGCCGAAGATCGCCAGCTGATCAGTGGGAATGTTCCGGTCACTCACCGTCAATCTCCAACTCGTCAATCTGTTTGTTCGTCAGCCCCAGCCACCCGTAGCACGGGCACTCATCGCAGTCCTCAGAGCCGGCCGCGCCACAGACGAATACCGCATCAGGCGATTGGCTCTCGAAGTACCCGTGACAGTCAGCTTCGTGCTCTTCCCAGTCGTCCGTCTCATCGTCGATGTCGTCCTCAATATCGGCGCAACGACAGTCCGGATAGCCACAGAAGAAGCAGACGCTGTCGTCTTCCGGAACATCCTCGGTGCTCATGTTGCACTCCAGAGCGGGGCACATGCACAGCGGACGACTCTCGTGAGAAAGCCGAACCAAGCACGACCGTGCATGTGCCCGCCCATCTGTTACGCCACCCGTGAGAAGGTCGCGCTCTGCCCGGTCATCGGCACCGGAATGGCTGCCGGCGCAGGGCCCGGATAAACGCTATCTACGGTCTTGCCGTTCGCGTTCATGATGTACACGTGGCTGAAGTGATCCAGCCCGTGACCCACGTACAGAATGGCCTTCTCGTGACCGCTCGCGTCGTACAGCCACACTTCCAGCTCCGGGTACGGCCCCGGATCACTGCCGGCGATGGTGCTCTTCGCGACGCGCACGCGTTCCGCGTCGTACATCGAATAGCCCGCGCCGCCGTTGCCTGCCTGTCTCGTCTCTGCCTTGATAATGAACATGTCTATCTCCTAAATTGAGCCTTCATCGACATGACGCGGCGGCTCGATGCGCATCAATCCGAAACAACCGGTCATGCCAGCGACTCTTGGCGGCGAGCGCGTTTCTCGGCACGCCGCTTGTTCTGGTATTGCCGGCGCCACTCGAGATACGACGGGCGCGTGTGCGCGATGCGAAGACACTCGTTGCACTGTCGCTTTGTCTTCCGAGGGCCAACCATGCGCGTGTTCTCGGGCGTGAACTCGTGCCCTTGCTTGCAGTGGGTCTTCTGGCTTTCCCGGTGGCGACCCATCGCAACGGTGTCCCGGGCGTTCTGCTGCATGGTGCCGATGTAGAGGTGCGCCGGATTCACGCAGCCGTGGTTGCCGCATCGGTGGCAGACCATCTTGCCGTCTGGAATGGGCCCATAGAGCAAGATCATCAGCACTCGATGCGGAAAATCACCGAGACTCCGGTGATAGATCTGCCCGTATCCGTCGGCATTGTGAAAGCCGCGCGTCAGAATGCAGCCGTTCTCACCCGGATAGACGCGCCCCATCAATCGGGAAACCCACTTGGCGTTGTAGACGTCATCTGGAGCTGCTGGCTTCGTCATTTGGCGGCTCCCGCGACATCCGCTTCGGCCAGTGATCGGTTCACGCTGCCTCCCGATACGACTCAGGCAGGTAGCGATCGATGTTTCGCTTCTGGCACCAGGCAAGCACCTTGGCCGGCGGCGCATCGCGCATGCTCGCAACCGTCAGGTCATCCTTGATGACCGCCCAGACCCATCCCGTGACCGTGTCGAAGCGCTTCTTCTCCATGTACTCGCGCCCGCCGATCGCATCCTCAGACTCCTGGTGATGCAGCCGGTGGTGGAACGCGCAAAGAGGAACTGCGGCGTAATCGCCCTTGACGCCTTTGCCGAAGTCATCCTTCAGCCGCCAGACGTGCGCAGCCTGAATTGGGCCGTCGCAGGGCTGCCCACAGCGGGCGACGCACTTCTGCGTCCGTACCCAGGCGAGGAACTCCGCATCGGTTCCTGTAGCTCGCCAGACGTCCTGATAGGTCAGGAACGATGACAGCCGCAGCTCCTGTGCAAACTTGCCGTAATCAGTGGTCTGCGAGGCGGCCATTTGCACCGGACGCAACGGCGCAATAGCTACCTCGCAGTGGACCGCCGGAAAAAGGGAATGGAAGTGCTGCGTCTCGGTCTCCGGCAGATCGACCGTAATCCGTAAGGCGCCATCGGCCAGGGTCCGATAGCTGTTGATGTTGCCCGCGATGGCCTTCAGGTCGCTCATGACACCCACCCGTAACTAACCCGCTCCGCAATGTTGCGGACGTTCTTCGGGGTCAGTCCCGTCGCACGCGCAACCTGCTTGATCCACGGCCTGCGACGGCCGCCAGCGAGAGGCACGGCCGCATGGGCACGCCGAACGGCCCGCACGGTTTCGACGCTCACGGATGGCGGCCGCCCTCTCATGCTGCGGCGTCCTTCTGGTCGGCCGGCACGGGCACCAGCGGGTCATTGGCGGGCGTCTCGGGCGCCGGTGCCTGCCCATAGGCATGGCCTCGGGTGAGCTTCCAGAGCTCGTTGCGCACGGTGAAGACGTCTTCGGGTTTGAAGGACTCCACGCGAGCCCACGACCGTGTTCCGCCAGAGAACACCGGCTTCGTGATCCGCTCCAGGGTCTCTGCCTTCGCGCCCTTGGTGCTGGCATCCATCCCGTGCCCGTGGTGCTTGACGATCTCTTCCTTGATCTCATCGAGCGCGACCTCGGCTTTCTTGCGCCGGTCGTACCCCTCGTAGTTCTCCGTGGGCGCGAGGCTCCGGCCCGAGGTCTCGCCGGCAACCGCGCCTGTGGGGACGTCGAGCAGGTAGCGGACGAAGGGGCGGAAATCCTCGTAAGTGGGATTCCGGAAGACCTTGCCGTCGATGATGCCGCTGCGATCCTTCATGATCTGCGCATCGCGCCAGACCTTCAGCGTGCCGTCGGCCGTGATGTCCTGCTCTTGCTCCATCCAGACGTTGAGGTCTGGCTCAAAGGGCGTTTCGCCGGACATCTTCATCTTCACGCCGGACTGAACGTATGAGCCCTTCTTGACGATTCGCCCGTTGTCGTCTTTCGCGTCCTCTTCCTTTTCGTACTTGAACCCGCCGCGGCCGGTGAAGATGATGCTGCCCTGGGCGGCCACGAATACGTCGGAGAACGTCTCCTGCCATTTCGGGAGAACCTTGCCCCAGTCGTCCAGTTGCATGAAGGTCTTGCGGTTGGCCCCGAGGTACTCGCGGATGTAGCGATACCAGACCTTCGTCATCGAATCGATGAACAGCAGATCGATCTGCTTGTCGTTGAGCAGGTCGATTGCGGTCAGAACGTCGGCGAGGCTCGTTGTCTTCTTGAGCTTCGTGTCGATCTTGGCGCGCGCGAACTGCGGAATCAGGAAGCGCGACCCTTCCTCGTTGTCGACAACCAGAGCCGGCCTGGTGTAGCCGAGATCATGGTACACGCCGATGGCGAACTCACTGGCCGTGCGGCTCTTGCCGCCTCCGGCGAATCCGGCAAATGCCGCCTTGACGAATCGATTCTCGGCTGCCATCTCGGTGGCGAAGTCTTCCAGCTTCATGATGCTTTCCTCAGTTTCTGTTCCATGCGACGCCAGACGTTCTCTCGAACTCGCTGGCGCCAAATCTGTTCGATGCGCTTGTCGGCGCGCTCCTGCTCGATGGCCCTGGCGCTTTCCAACTGCTGCTTGTTGCGCCGATCGGCAAATGGGCTCACGGCTGCACCTCGGGATTGCACAGGCCGCACACATCGCCCTCGAAGGCCAGTTGCGTGCGGCACTTCGGGCACTCCACCGGCGGCGAGGATGTACGCGAGGGAGACGCGCCGTCGCCGGTGGAGGCCGAAGCTGGTTGAGCTGAAGGTGTTTTCGGATGTAGCGGAGGTCCAGGGATCAGCGACAACAGTGTGCCCCGATCACGATGAGCGGCGTCTGCATCCTCCGGCCCGAGCATCATTCCGGGGAGTGAGGCTGGGCCCCAAAGCAGCTTCGAGCAACGGTCGTGCCGCTCGAAGATCTCGCGCACCTTCGGCGTATCGCGGGTGACCGCTGACGTCTCGCAAGCATCTCGGTCGAGAGCGGCCTCGACAGCTTGCAGCGCGTTGTTGTAGCCGAGCGGATCGCTGACGGCAGTCACATAGCCGTGCAACTCTTCGATCAATGCGCGCGCGCTCCGCTGATTTGAGGCCAGAACGTTCATGCTGCCTCCTTGCGCGGACCGCTCGTGCGCTCGAAGCTGACCCGCTCCGAGTAGTAGCCGTTAGACGTGCCGTACCAACGAATCGTCACGCCACCCTTGGCGGTGTCGATCTTGTAGAAGGTCCACGTGTACGACTCCGCATGCTCTGACTTCGGCGGATCGTCGCTATTGCTTCGCTCATCGGCGACCACGATGGGAGATCCGATGACATCGGCCCAATCGCCTGTGACGTCGTCTACGCTCACGTTCTCGCAACAGTCCTGATCATGGAACTGGCGATACTCAGAGCCGTCCGAGCATACGAAGCTGATCTGGTCATCTGACGCCGTCACTTCCGTGAGCGTCTTTCCGAGCAGTTCACCGAACTCGCAGCGATCATCCCATCCCATGATTCTTCTCCTTGAGCTGATCTAGTGCGGTCAGGTGAGCACGGATGAGCTTGTCGATGGCTGTCGTCACCTTCGAGATGTCATCCGGCTTCACGTGCACACTGATCACCTGATTCAGCGCAAGCGTCAGGTCGTGCCTCGCCGCGCCCGTGAGCACGCGTACGTGCAGGTCATTGGCCTTCAGCTCAACCACGTGGCTGCTCCTCGATGACTCGCCGCGCGATCTCGCACAAACGGTCCATGTTTTCGCCGTGTCCTTCCCACGCCTTCACGAAGCGCTTGAGCAGTCCAACAGGCGAGTCATCGCCTTCAACCAGCATCGGATGCCCACAAAAGACGCACTTCTCGCCTGGGCCGGGGAAGTGTCCCTGCGTTTCGCAGCTGATAGCAGCACGCTCTTCGTCAGCCAGATGTTGGTCAGCCACGGCGAAGTGCCTCCTCGTCGTCTTGGCCTTCGTAATGCGCCATTTCCGTGCGAAGCACTGCGTTCTCGGAGCGCAGCTTGTCGATTTCATCGAGCAAAGCACCTACAAGGTAGCTCGGCACCGCGTCCATGTTGATGAGCCGCTGGACCCGCGCGCGCGAGATATCAATGCTTCTCTCGCTCATGTCGCCCTCAGCAAGCAATTGAGACGGTCGATCTCATCCAGGGCGCGCTCGCGCACCTTCGGATCAGTCGAGTTCATCAGCTCGTACTGGTGCTCGAGTTCGGCCTTCAGCAACATCTCGGTCTGCTGCTCGTTGGCCTTGCGGAGCGCCAGCGCGTCGAATCGACCTGTATCGATGTAGTTCATACGAAAGCCCCTCGTGCGCGGTCCCACTGGACCTTGCAAAAACAGATGAAGCGCTGCGCCTTGGCGAAGGCTTCCAGGTTGTTGTCGTCGTCCTCTGGCATCGAGCGTCCGAGGTCGGCGTAGTAGCTCCGCAGCGCTGCGTCGTTGTCGCGTGACCAGAGGAAAAACTTCTCGGCATGCGTGTTGTCGTACCGAGGGCGCTCAATACAGCTCGCCTCGATCGGTTTCAGCTGCGCATTCATGGCGTTACCTGCTGGTCATCCGAGAGATTGCGGTTCATGCGGCCACCGCCTGGGAGACCCGTCCGCCCCACTGAGCGGCCATCGCCGCGGCAATGCCAGGCAACGTGCGGCTACGCTCTTTCCAGCGGTCAGGGCCGGGCGATGCGAAGTGCACGCGGTTGTCACGGCCCGAAACGACGTTCGTTGCTGTAAGCGTCTGCAGGCTCTTCAGCCACAGGCACGTGGCCTTGGTCTCGCCATGGCCGAACCACCACGGCTGGATGATCTGGTCGGGCTTGCGGATGCGGGAGCTGATGACGCTGATCGGGTTCTCGATCGCGATGCGCGGGATCGGCGCGGCCATGAGCTCGCGCACGAACTCGAGCGCTTCGGCCTGCTCGCGCTCCTTTCCCCTGAACCAGCGAGCACCCGACACCGCGAGGTGAGTGCAGGGCGGGTGGGCAATCATCAGGTCCCACGGCTCACCGACAGGACGGAGGACCAGGCGCACATCGCTTTGGAAGTGATGCGTGTCGCCGTCCTCGGCTGGCAGGAGATCGCAGCTATATGCGTCATGCCCGAGCTCGCGGAACGCTCGCCGAACGGCGCCGCTGAACTCGCAGGCCACGAGCACACGCAACCTGGCTTCTACGGATGTCGCGCTCACTTGCGGATCTCCCCGTTGTCCTGTTCGTGCGCGTCGAGCAGTTCGTTGATTGCCTCGCGCTGAGTGCGGCCGGTGTAGACCTTCACGCCGAGGTCATACTCGGCAAAGGCGGCAGACCAGCGGTGCTCGGGCGGCGCTCCGTCGTTCACCCACGTGTGCAGCTCGATGACTGGCGGGTCCTCGAAGCAGCGAGGGCATGCGCGCCCAGTCGTGATCGGGTTCCAGCCGTGGCGCTCGCAATACGCCGTGGTTTCTTGGGTGCGGGTATCAGCCACGGCGCACCTCGGCCTTCTCGACTACAGACGGGAACATGCAGCACGGGCTGAAGGCGATACCTGCTTCGCGCGCATCGGCCTGCATGCGCTTGTCGATGTCGAAACGTTTTCCGCAGGCGATGCACTTGCCCGTTAGATTCAGTGACGTCGCACTGGTTGCCTGAGAGATGTTGCTCACAGCGGCCACTCCACGTAGCCGGGCTTATTGCCGCTCGCGATCGTCTGCCAGACGCGGGACTTGCAGGTCCATCCAGCGCCGCGGAGGGCGGCCATGCAGACTTGCGCTCCCTTGATCGACTGAGCTGCCAGCGTGTATCCGCCGAGATCCGTTACGACGTCGATCAGAATGTCGCCATCGATCTGGAACAGCGCGTTGTCGTCGCTGTAGCTGATCCTCTCTTCAGAGGAAGTCACGGCGCTCACTTGCACATCTCCGGGTACACGCTGCAGTTCGGGGTCAGCGGGATCGACATCTGCCCGTCAGGCTCAGGTGCCTGCGTACCGTGCCGTGCCGTGGAGGCCGCGATGCTGCCGGCCACAATCACGAGTGCCGCTCCGCAGGCGACTGGGTGGCGCTCACAGGTCTCGCAGCCGCTCAGCGCCATCCCAAGCAGCAGGGCGGCCATCGCCGCCTTGAGCGAGGTGTGCGCCTGGACGGCCCGTCCCTTGATCAGGACAACATGCTCCAGCTGGCCATCGCGCAGCTGGGGCTTCAGGGTGGGTCGGCTGGTGTTCACAGCGACAACTCCGCGATCCGGACGGCCGGGGAGGCGAGATCCCAACGAGCGCGGTCCTGCGTGTGCATCAGCATCCGCGCGGCGTCACGCTCGTCCTGGTCCTCGTACAGCCACTGCGCATCCATCGAGTCGTGGCGGCGGTCGAAGATCGCTTCGTCTTCTGCGGTCAGGGGGATTCGAGTTGCCATCTGTCTGCCCTCGACTCCGTGCGGGGAGTCAGTGAGGGAGAGTATGCCGGATAATTTATCCGGAGCGCAAGGATTATTTATCCGGTGAGAAAAAGTTGCGACGCGGAGCAAGCTTATCGCGTGCTGTCCGGTGGCTGGAAATGATGCGGCGCGGCTTTATACGGCGCTGCGGCGCGGTTACCGTATTCGCCAGGACGCCTGCACATGAACCGTGCGGCCCTTAGCCAGGATGGCGCTGGGCGAGAAGAAGAAGCGAAATGGAACCGCTAGGACCCTAAGTCGGCTCTCGACTATCTCTACGTGCGATTTTTTCTTCGAGGAGATCGATGATCTCCGCGGACGTCATGCTGCGCTTTTTCTGGAGCGTGCCGGGGCTGAAGAGGCCTGCGAGAAAGGGACTGGCGCGAGGAATTCCCAAGGATGGATGTGCGCCAGATTGCAGAGGGGCATTATGACGTCCAGGGGCAACGTCGTTTCCTTTTCCCACTGTCTGTATGTGTCGGCGGAAATCGGGCGCTGGCACTCTATAGAGAGCTTCTCCGCCATTTCCTGCTGATTGAGCTTCAGCTTCTCGCGCGCCCCGCGGGTGCGCTCGATGATCGCTTCTCGGTATTCGGTGGGCGTGCCGATGCGCCGGCCGACATTGCTCATGCCGGGCATCGTCAATTGAAGCAATACTGCTGTCACTGGAAGCTTATTCCGCCCTTTACCGGATATTTTATCCGGTGTATAACGGCTGAATGCAAGCGAATCAGGACATAAGCCCAGCCGTCTTCGGCATCTGGGCCGACTCGACCGCCCTCGCAACTGATATCGGAGCCAAGCCCGACACCGTCTATCGGGCGCTCGTGCGCCGGCGCCTGCCGGTGCACTGGTGGCCGAAGATGATCGATCAGGCGGCGCAGCGCGGGAAACTTCTCACGGCGGACGTGCTCCTCGCCTTCAATCAGCCGCCTCCGAAGCTTGGGCGCCGTGCAATACGCTCAAGCCGGCGGAAACGGACCGAAGCCCGGGCCAGCTAATGGCCGCGATTATCAAACTTTGCGGCTGGGCCGAGCTCCAGCACTACAAGGACCGTTCGCCCCCGTGGGTGAAGCTGTATCGCGAGCTGCTCACAAGCGAGTCCTGGGTCCTCGGAACCGACACGAGTCGTCTGGTGCAGGTTGCTAGCATGTTGCTAGCAGCGCGCTACAACAACCAAATCCCATACCGCTGGGACCTGCTGAAAAAGGTTGCCAGCCTCGAATGCACTGAAAGTGCGTTCCGTGCCGCTCTCCTGCATCTGGTCTCGTACAACTTCCTTGAAATTCAAGAAGTCACCAGCGACGAAACCGCCTCGGTGCAAGCTGCTAGCACGTTGCTAGCAGGATGCTATGCCAGAGGAGAGGAGAGTAGAGGAGAGAAGAGTAGAGACAGAGGAGAGAAGATCTCTGTCGAGTTGAAACTCGACGACGAACCGGCTGGAAGGATTTTTGAACACTGGCGCCGAGAGTTCGGGCACCCGAAAGCGAAGCTCGACGCAAAACGCCGGAAGGTGATCGCAGCCGCGCTGGCTTCGTTCGACGAGGCAACGGTCTGCTCCGCGATCTCCGGCTACAAGCTCTCGCCGCACCACATGGGCGAGAACGACCAGCGAACTGTCTACGACGACATCGAGCTTTTCCTGCGCGATGTCACCCACATCGAACGCGGCCTCAACTTCGCCCGAGCTCCACCGAAGCCCCAGGCGTCGGCAGTGGAGCGTGCGCGCGAGAAACTCAGGAACGGCAATGGCAACAGAGTGGTCAGCGAACAATTCGGCCCAGCGAGCGAATCAGGTCTGGGAGCGGCTACTGGGCTGCTTCGGCGCATCCCTGATTAGCAAATTCGGCGAGGAGCCCCCGCAGGAATGGGTCGCCGGGCTCTCGATGCTGAATGACTACCAGCTCGCGCAAGGCATGCGCCGGCTCGTGTACAGCGGTAAGCCTCACCCGCCGACGCTGCCTGAGTTCATGAAGCTCTGTCGCACCGTGGGGCACGCCGACGATGTTCCGGATCAGCGATCGAGGCTCCCCACTTCGCGCACGCTCGCGGGTCCCGATGATCAGTTTGATGGATGGGACATCGCGGCGAACTTCCGCCTGCTCGGCTACGTCCTTCGCAAAGGCGTCGATCGAAAGTACATCGACCCCCGGCAGACACAGGTTCTCGTCGCATTCAAGCATCGCTGGGCGGATCTCATGCGCAATAGCGGTTCCCGTGAGGATGTGCCGCTCGCCGATCAGGACGCAGCCTGGATCGAGGGCATGCGCATGCTGGAGGCGGAGATGGCCAGTGCTTGAATGGACCAAAATCCATCCCGACGCCAGCGGCTCGCACACGAAGTGCAAGCGCTTCACAACCTGCGTCGATCCGAATGGGCTCTGGGAGCTTTGGAAGATGGTTCCGGGCGGCGCTTGGTTTCACCAGCTCGCCAACAGCATGCCTAGCGAGGATGAGGCGAAGCGGCGCGCCGAAGTGGATGCGCAAGCATGAGCCTCGCCCGATTTGCCAAGAAGCGTGACGCTAGCGAGGGCCCGATCATCGACGCGCTCGAGATCGCAGGTTTCCACGTGTGGCAGCTCGATAGACCCTGCGACCTGCTTGTATGGCGTCCTGACATGGGCGCAGGACACTTCCGCTCACTCGAAGTGAAGACGCCCTATGGCAAGTCTGCCAAGGCTCGCAAACGAAACGACCAGGAAGAGCAGACCGCGTTCGTTGAGACGACTGGTACGCCCGTGGTCACGACGCCGATGGAGGCGCTGCGCGCGCTGGGGGCTGTCGCATGAAGCGCAAACGCTCGCATCAGCGAATCGAGGAAGTGGCAGAACTGCTCTCGCGCATTCCCAGTCATCGCGAGCTTGCCGCGGAAACCGGGTACACGGAGCCCTACTGCCGGCAGCTCGTAAGCAAGATCGTGCGAGAAATCCGAACGAAACGCGCAATTGTAAGTATCGACTTGGAACACACTCGGCGGCCATGAAGATCACGCTCGCGCTGCTGTGTCTGTTCCTGCCGCTCGCGGCGAAGGCCACGGACATAGATCTCCAGTGCGTCCCGCCGATGACATTCGACGACGGCACCCCGATGACGGGTTCGCTTGGGTTTAATTTCTATGGCGCCCTGAAGGACCAGCCGAAGGTGCTGCTCACTCCATCGCCATTACCGGACTGCGCCTCAAAGCGCTTAAACGTCCGGGCTGGCGTGCAGTGCTACGAGGTCACGGCCGTCCTCAAAAATCCGCCCGCCGGAGTCACTCCCGAGTCGGCGCACACCGCGGAGACCTGCATCCCTGTCGACGTACCGCCCGTCACCTGTCCTGCGCAACCTGCACCAGAGACGCGCGCGCAGGCTTGTGTAGCGCCGCTGGTCGGTAGCTTCACCCAATCGCATGGATGGACTGCAGCGGCCGCCCCAGCATGCTGGGTTGCGGAGCCATGGTCTCCGGCTACTGCTCCGGCAGGAGTCTGCGCATCGCAGCCTCCACTCACGACAGTGGGAACGTTGAGCTACATGCCTTCTGGTAATTCTATGACGGCCGTGGGTCTCATCGTCGCGGGACAGATGTGCGGGCCGGACGTGAAGACGGTCGCAGGCGTGAAGTATTGCCGCATCACCCGCAACCAGACGGACTTCGTAAACTGGCCGGCGGATCTGAAGGCCGTCGATATCTGGGCCAAGGCCTCTCAATGATTCGTGGGATACAAATTTCTGTAGGTCAGCGCTTCGAGCGCTGGATTGTTATGGAAGCCGCCGCTCCCACGGAGCAGGGCCAGAAGCGTTACCTGTGTTGTTGTCAGTGCGGAAACGAGCGCATTGTTGCTCGTCACGAATTACTGCGAGGGAAAAGCAAGTCGTGCGGATGCTTGATCAGTGATCTTGCTGTCAAGCGAAACTACAAGCACGGTCATGCGGCAAAGCGCTCAAGAACATACACCTGCTGGACAAGCATGATTCAGCGGTGCACTGACGAGAAATGTGGGAACTATCCAGACTACGGCGGTCGCGGGATCAGGGTTTGTGATCGCTGGCAGGTATTCGAGAACTTTCTGGTTGATATGGGAGAAGTTCCCAGCGGGTTGAGTCTCGATCGACGGAACAATGACGGCGATTGCTCTCCTGGCAACTGCCGCTGGGCTACTCGAAAAGAGCAGGCTCGCAACAAGCGCAGCAGCCATCTGATTGAGATTGACGGCGTTACACGCACGCTCTCCGAATGGGCCGAGATAGCCAATCTGGATCAAGGCACGATCCACGCGAGGCTCAGGTATGGATGGGATCCAGCGCGCGCATGCACTGCTGCGCCTCAAGTGCACCGTCCATCCACAAGGTCGCCATGAAGGACGCCGACTTCACTATCCGAATCGAAGTGCCGCCGATTGATATTCGGCTGCACACCGGCCAAGAGCACATTTTCGAGCACGTGCTCGATCGCATCCTCGACTCCCTCCATTCGCTCAAGGAACTCGTCATGACCTCTACATCCGAAGCCATTGCGAAGCTGGACGCGGTTCTCGCCCAGCAGCAGAAGACCGCCACCGAAATCGACGGTGTGCAGACCGAGGTGACCGCGCTCAAGGCGCAGATTGCCGACCTGCAGGCCGTGATCGCCGCGGGCAACGACAATGTCTCGCCGGAACTCTCGGCCAAGATCGACGCCATCGCGGCCCAGGCGCAGGTCGTCGACGACAAGATCCCGGACGTGCCGGTTGCCTAAGGTGCTTCATGTCCCTGCGAGAGGCCCTGCGAGAAGCCAAGCGTGCGTACTTGGTGAAGGTGCTCACGCAGGCAAGGGGCAATGTCGTGCACGCCGCGCGTATGGCCGGCGTGCATCGACAGAGCTTCTACCGGATGCTGAACCGGTACGGCATAAGCTGCGAGTCCTTGCGGCGCTCCTGCTCGCGCCGCTGACGGCGTTCGCTCTCGCGCCCCAGGCTCCGGGTGCTCTGGTGGCAAGCATCGTCGCGCCGGGCGGCGGCACCACCGCTGTGCTGTACACCGACTTCGTTGCGGCCCCTGTCGGCGCGCCGCTCACCGTATGCGGTCACTGGAGCGGTTCTCCCACCGTCACGATCGACAACAAAGCAGCGCCGGTACTGCAGGCTTCGGCGAGCCTCAATCCCGGCTATGACTGCGTGCGCGTGACTCTCACGGGTGCGGGTGTCGTTGCGGTGAACGGCGTCGCCGGTCCGTCGGTCGCGGTCCAGACTGGCAACCTGCTCTACGTCAGCCTGAAGGGTGACGATGCGACCGCGGCCAAGAACGACCCCGCGAAGCCCTGGCGCCACCTGCAGCTGTCGAGCGCAGAGGCCTCGGGTGCATGGGGCGCGGCCAAGCCCGGCGATGTGATCATCCTGCGTGGTGGGGTTTACACCGACTCGGCCGTGGACGGTGCCTTCGCACGCATCTGGAGGCAGGGCGGCACCGCAGGCGCCCCGATCTCGATCACCTCCCAGCCGGGCGAGCCGGTCACGATCAACGCGCCGAAGCGTGGTGGCTTCAACGGTGGTGGTGAAGAGGCGCCACAGGCGAAGTACATCGCAATCAGTAACCTGACGATCGTCGGTCACCCACAGGGTGCAAGCGACGGAGCTCCAGTCAACCTGCAGACGAAGGGCGACTCGTGGCGCGTCGTGAACAACGACGTGTCATGGCCGGTCGCGCCCGATGGCATGAAGGCCGGTGGTATCGTCGGCCACGGCGCCAACCCCAAGATCCTCGGCAACTACATCCACGACATTGCCGGCGGCACGCTCAACCACGGGGTGTACATCGACGGTGGATCAGGCGCGGAGATCGCCTGGAACGAAATCGCCAAGGTGAAGAGCGGCAACCTCTTCCAGTCGTTCGACACGTTCGATGACATCGGGATCACGAACCTCTCCGTCCACGACAACGTCCTGCACGACGGTGGCCGCTATGGCCTCAACGTCGCGGACCAGACCATCAGCGCCGCGTTCGTCCGCAACCGCATCACGAACACGGCTTACGCGGGCATCCGCATCACCGTGAACACGGACGATGCCCCCGCAAACCTCGTGTTCACCGACAACAGCGGCACAGGCTGGAACCTCGGTGGTGGCCCACCGGGCGCTGTGAATTGCGACTGGCGCCTCGCCAGGGGCACGGCGCTGATCGAGAAGAGCTCCATCGGTGCAGGGGCCGGGGCGAAAGAGTACGTCGTGAACGACGGCTCCTGCCCGGTGCTCAAGTTCTCGGGCATCACATGGTCAGGGCTCGCGGGCAAGGCGGGGCCGTGAATGGCGCGACGCGCATCTACCGGCAACAGCGTTCGCAATACCAGTTTGGTACTGACGAAGCCCGCCGGTACGGTCGACGGCGATGTGGTAGTGCTGTACGCGATCAACGATGCCGCGGCGGATGCGATTACCTTTCCGGCTGGCTTCGCAGCGCTTGCATCGAGTCCACTGCAAAACACCTTCGACAGCCAGCGCTGCGCGGCGGCGTGGAAGGTTGCGGCCAGCGAGCCGGCCTCATGGACCGTGACCTGCCCCTCGGATGTCATCGGCGGTGCGGTCAGTTTCTCGGGTCGCAGCGGTGTACTGACGGCATCGAGCGGGCTTTCCACGGGAGCCACGGGTGCGGCCTCACCGGCAGCCTGCAACGCGACGGGACTCACCGCTGCGGCGGGCGACGATCTCTTCTGGATCTGTGGCAGCGACAACGACAGTGGCGTCGACGTCACGTTCACTGCGCCTTCGGGTTTCACGATCGATCAGGACCTGTGGCCGGGCTCAGCCGACTTTCGAAACCTGGGCAGTGCCTACCGTGACAACTTCGCAGGCGGTGCCACAGGCACGGTCACGGGGACCGCGACATTCGCATCCGGGAGCGCGGCACGCGCAACGTTCCTTCTTGCGTTCGCTGCAGCAGGTGGTGGCGGAGGGGGTACGCAGGTTCCTTACCAGCCGAACTACCAACGTGGCCCGGTGATGGCGCAATGATCCACTCCTACATGCTGCAGCCGAAAGAGCAGACGCACGTTACCGAGAGTTACGTGAGCTCCCCGCCCGCGCTGCTCGTGGTGGATGAGCGCGGAACCGTGTTCACGCTCGGCGAGAAATTCGCGAACGATGCGCCGCGCGGAGAGTTCGCCTTCAACGTTCTGGTGAATGGCAAAGAGTGCGGAGAATTTGCCAGCCGTATCGAGAGACGCAACGGACGCATCCGCATCTTTGGCCACCAGGGGTTCAAGACCTGGAACGGCCGCACTCAATCTTTTTTCTGAGGAGCAGCGAACATCGCACGCGAGTACACGGTCGGTATGTTAAATGCGACGGTCACCGGCGCCGTCGATCTGGCACAGGTGTTCGTCAACCCGGGCGTGACAGCCTCTCTCGAGTTCCTGCGCGCCTGGTGCTCGCAGGCCGCCAATGCCACGAGTGCCCAGCAGAGCGTTGCCCTGCGCACGCAAGTGACGGCGTTCCCCACGCTCACAAGCGCCACCCCGCGCAAGCTGAAGCTGCTCGACCCAGCCTCTGCGATCACTGGTGGCACTGCGGGTGCCGCGGGCACGGCGGGCGTCAACGCATCGGTTGCCGGCGCCGGTGCGAAGTCTGAGGTGATCGATGACAACTTCAACGTGCTGAATGGCTGGCTGTGGGTTCCGACCCCGCGCGACACGATCATCATGAACGCAAGTGCTGCCTCGGGCTTTGGTCTGTACTTCCCGGTGCAGCCCGGCACGCTCACGAGCTGGTCGGCGGGTATGACCTACGCAGAATTGGGTTGATCGGTGAGTGGATGAGTGCCGTACTTCTATTCGCCACCGCAGCCCACACAGGCAACGCCCCACGTTCCGATCGGGAACCAGGGCGATGCACCTCCGCGGCGGACATGGCACTCGCTGTATCAGGTCAGGGCAACTTGGCCAGAGCCATGGTGGCCTGCTCAAAGCGAGGCGAACAATGCGGCGTTCAATATCGCGCCCATCGCGCCGGTCGATCAGCCTCCCGCAAGTCAGCTCACCAAGATCTATGCGCTAAGGGCGTTGTGGCCGGAGACGGCATGGCCTGCGCAGTACGGCGCGAGGATCACGCCGCTCACACTCGTCTACGGAGACCAACCGCCACGTTTCAATCCACCCCGGCCTGTGTGGCCGCAGCCCACATGGAATGCGCAAAGTGCCGCCCCGAGCGCGGGCTGGAATGTTCCGTCAGTCATCGCCCAGCGCGTGCCCCCAAGGCCGGTGCAGTGGCACGTATGGCAATCCTGGCTTGCTCCACCACAGCCCACGCAGCGCGCCACGACGCTCATTCAGCCGAAGCTTGGCGACCAACCGCGCCCACGCTCGATCTACCAGCAGATGGCGGTGCGCAATCAGTGGCCGGAAGTCAGCTGGTCTGCGCAGTTCGCACCCCCCAATGCAGGGTGGAACTTCACGTTCATTCCGCCCCTCCCGCCGCCCTCGATCGCAAGCATCACAGTGCGTGCCTTCAAGGTGGGCCAGTTCGCCAACATCTACCGCAACATCAATGACACGTTCGTGATCACAGACCCGTATCAATACTCCCCGTACTGGATGGCCTTCGTGGATACACCCCCGAGTGACTGGGTACCGTACCTGTCGCCGTTCGTGGAGCTCTACGACCGCGAGATGCTCGAGTTTGGGAGGCCTCAGTGAGTGGAGGGCGCCCCACCGACTACACGCCGGAGCTTGCCGCGCAGATTTGCGAGTTGCTCTCACAGGGGAAGTCCCTGCGCAGCGTGTGTCGTGAAGATTCAATGCCTTGTGCAGCAAGCGTGTTTCTGTGGCTGCGAAAATACCCTGAGTTCTCAGAGCAATACGCGAAAGCCAAGGAAGAGAGCGCTGACGCATTGGTGGAGGACATCCTCGATATAGCCGACGATGGCAGCAACGACTGGATGGAGCAGAAGGACAAGGAGGGAGCGCTTGAAGGATGGCGCCAGAACGGTGAGGCGCTCCAGCGCTCACGCCTGCGTGTCGACACCCGCAAATGGATCGCCTCGAAGCTCAAGGCGAAAAAGTACGGCGACAAACTGGACGTTGAGCACAGCGGCAAGCTCAGCATCGAACAACTGGTAGCAGACAGCCTTGTTGGACGTAGCACGACAGGCGAGTGACCGCATTCGCGCGTGGCGCGAGGATCCCCGCAAGATGGTGCGGGACGTCTTCGGAGTCACGCCCGATCCGTGGCAGGACGATGTGCTGGAGGTATTCCCTCATCAGCCCCGTATCGCCATGAAAGCATGCGCTGGCCCGGGCAAGACCGCAGTGCTTGCGTGGCTCGCCTGGAACTTCCTGCTCACCCGCCCGCATCCGAAGGTCGCGGCAACCGCCATCAGCGGCGAGAACCTCAAGGATAATTTGTGGGCCGAGATGAGCAAGTGGCAGCAGAAGAGCCCGCTGCTCATGGAAGTGTTCGAGTGGCAGGCCGAGCGAATCTTCGCCCGCGCTCATCCCACAACCTGGTGGATGTCTGCACGGCGCTGGAGCAAGTCTGCGACCCCTGACCAGCAGGGCAACACCATGCGCGGCTTGCATGACGACTACGTCATGGTGCTTGTGGATGAGTCTGGCGGCGTCCCGCAGCCGGTGATGAGCACGATCGAGAACATCGGCTCGAGTGCGAAGGAATGGCACATCGTGCAGGCGGGGAATCCAACCCACCTCGAAGGCCCGCTGTACCTCGCTTGCACCAGCGCCCGCGATCTGTGGTGGGTGATCGAGATCACGGCGGACCCTGATGATCCCAAGCGCACCCCGCGCGTCTCGTCTGAGTGGGCACGCGATCAGATCAGGACCTATGGGCGTGATAACCCGTGGATCCTGGTCAATGTGTTCGGCAAGTTCCCGCCGTCGAGCCTGAACACGCTCATCGGCCCGGACGAGGTGAGCGAGGCGATGAAGCGCTTCTATCACCCCGACAAGTACGAGCATGAGTCGAAGATCCTCGGCGTCGATGTGGGCCGCTTCGGCGATGACCCGAGCGTGATCTTCCCGCGTCAGGGCATCGTCGCATTGCCGCCCCGCGTGTTGCGCAATGTGAACTCTGTGCAGGGGGCTGGCACCGTGGCGCGCCAAGCCATCGAGTGGGGCTCGGATGGCGAGATGATCGACGGCACCGGCGGCTATGGCGGCGGCTGGTGCGATCAGTTGCGCCTGTTAGGCCGCACGCCGTTCGAAGTGCAGTTCAGCGGGGTTGCGCACGATCGCCGCTACTTCAACAAGCGCACCGAGATGGCATTCGATGCGGCGAACTGGGTGCGACGTGGTGGCGCGTTGCCGCCGGTACCCGAGCTCGTAGGTGAGATGTCTGTCCCCACCTACACGTTCAAGGGCGACCAGATGATTCTCGAGCCCAAGGACATGATCAAGAAGCGCCTGGGCCGTTCTCCCAATCACGCGGATGCATTGGGCCTCACCTTCGCCGAGCCGGTATTCAAGGCCGCGCTCACGCAGCTCGTGGCGCAAGCCCACGCCCGAACAGAATACGACCCTTACGCGAACGCATAGGAACGACCATGGGCACTCTCATCAAGAAAGCCGCGCGCGCAGGCAACGCCGTCTCCCCGCACACGCTCATCCTGGGCAAGAAGGTGAGCGCTGGGATGGACCTGGGTGGTCAGGCGCTGGGCGCGTACGACGCGAACTACCAGCCCACCGACATTCCTGCCGCGCCATCGCCGGTCACTAGCGATGCACCAGCCTACGAGGCGCGCGACCGCATTCGCCGTATCGCCAAGCGCGCGCAGGGGGTGGGCTCCACGGTGCGCACGAGCAGCGCCGGGGCGCCGTACACGGGCCAGCCGGCTTCGTTGCTGGGAGGCTAAGATGTGTAACGATGTTGCGCGCGCCAGCGGGCCGGAAGAAACGGTGTTGCCATGAGCGACCCGAATCACGCAGCCACCGCCTACGACCCTTGGAGCTGCGGCGAGCGCAGCGAGGCCGATCGGCTGAAGGATGCGCAACTCGAACACGAGCACTGGTCGCGCGAGCAGGCACGGCTTGGTCGACCGGCCGGGATGCGTGATGGCCCAATCTGGTACGCGCTTAAGGAATCGACGTGAACGCAGTAGTGAAGCCGCAGTACACGCCGCCGCAGGAGAGCCGCTACAAGACAGCGATGACGCGCCTTGCCGAGATGCAGGGCGAGCGCCTGAGCTGGGACTCGCACTGGAAGGAGCTGCAGGACTTCTTCCTGACGCGCCGTGGCCGCTGGATCACAGACAGCAAGACGAACGCGGGGACGAAGCGCAATCAGAAGCTCGTAGATCCGTCCCCGAAGTTCGCGGCGCGTACGCTCGGCGCAGGCATGCACGCGGGCAGCACCAATCCCGCGACACCATGGTTCCGCCTCGTCACGCCTGACCCGGAGATGATGGAGTACCCGGCCGTCAGTCAGTGGCTGTACGCCGTCGAGAACCGCATGCGCGATGTGTTCTCGCGCTCGAACCTCTATTCGGTGCTGCCGAGCCTCTACACCGAAGCGGGCGTATTTGGCACCGGCCCGATGATCCTGCTCGATCACCCGACGAAGATCATCCACTGCGTGCCCAAGACGGTGGGCAGCTACTACCTCGCGACCAACAGCGACGGCGTGATCGACACGATGTACTGCGAGTACAAGCTCACGGTGCGTCAGCTCGTGGACGACTACGGGATCGAGAACGTCAGCGGCACCGTCAAGAACGAGTGGGACAGCGGCCGCCGTCACGTCCTGCACGATGTGCTGCATGTGATCGAGCCGAACAAGGATCGCATCGCCGGGGCGTACGACAACAAGAACATGACGTTCTCGTCCGTGTACTTCGAGACGCAAGGCACGGGCAGCGCGGCACGCGGGGACATGCTGCCGCTGCGGGTGTCAGGCTTCGAGGACAATCCCATCGCAGCTTTCCGCTGGGAGACGACGGAGCTCACTGACGCATACGGCTCGAGCTGCGGGATGGACGCGCTCGGCCTTGCCAAGGCACTGCAGGTCCAGACGAAGAACAAGGCGAAGGCCGTCGACAAGCTCGTGGATCCACCGATGGTGGGCGACCCGTCGCTGAAGAACGCGCCGTCCTCGCTGCTGCCGGGTGATGTCACATGGGCAGGGTTCACGCCCAATGGCTCAGCCCCGAAGTTCCAGCCCGCCTACATCATCAAGCCCGAGCTGCAATACCTGCTGCAGGACATTCAGGACTCGCGCGAGATCATCGATGTGGCGATGTACGTGAACCTCTTCCTCGCCATCACCAAGGCGGACCCCCGCAATGCTACGGTCCCCGAGATCGACGCACGCAAGGAAGAGCAGATCCTGGCGCTCGGTCCTGTGCTGCAGAACCACGAGCTGGGCCTCATCACACCGATCATCGACCGCACGTTCAACATCATGGCGCGCAAGGGGCTGCTGCCTCCGCCGCCGCAGGAATTGTCGGGCGTGCAACTGAAGGTGGAACTGATCGGCGCACTGGCTCAGGCGTTCAGGTCCATCGCGGGCGGAAAGATCGAGAGGTTCGCGGGCTTCGTGGGCAACATCGCCGCCGCACAGGCTGCCGCGGGTCAGGAAGTCACCGCATTCGACAAGTTCGACGTGGACCAGGCGCTGGACGAGCACAGTCAGGCGCTCGGTGTCCCGCCCTCGATCGTGCGCGGGGATGATGTCGTGGCTCAGATGCGCGAGCAACGCGCCCAGCAGCAGGCGCAGCAGGCCTCGATGCAGGCGATGGCCGCGGCAAAGGACGGCGCGACGGCTGCGAAGACACTCAGCGAGACAGATACGGGTGACGGGCAGAATGCGCTGCAGGCTGTGGCGGGCGCATGAACGAACGCGCCTACAACGCCGCCGACGAAAAGCAGGTCAAGGACCGCAAGCGCACAGCGAAGGATCAGGCCGAACAGCAACGCGACGACCTGCGCGCGCTACTGGCTATTCCTGAGTTCCGTCGCTACGTGTGGAGGCTCATCGGCGAGCGCTGCATGCTGCTGCAATCCCCGGGCTCGAATAACGGCAGCATCCAGTCGGCGAACGTGGGCCGGCAGGATGTGGGGCGCGAGCTGTGGGTGGAGATCGAAGGGGTTGAGCCGCTGGCTATTCCGAGAATGATGCAAGAGCATCACGAGGCACTGAAATGACGACGATCACGTTCACTGATTTGCGCGTGAATCTAGCCGAGATGATCGGCCGCGTTCTGTATCAGAAAGAACGCATCTTGATCACGCGTCACGGGAAGGTGGTGGCGGAACTGGTCCCTTCAGCCGCAGTTGTGCCCGTGGCCAGCCAGCAGCATCACACACATCATCAGGGCCATCCCCACCCAGAAGTAGGGTGAGAGGATCGTCTTCATGACGTGCCTCATGTCGCAATCTTGCGCAGCGCTGATTCAACGATAGGCGTTGCCGGGCTGTCGGCGAATACATCTTCGAGGGTCATGAAGCGCTGATTCGCTGAGTACATGCGCGCATTCTTGCCGCACACCAGACACCGCATCCGCGCCCCGATGAGCGTCACTGACTCCAACTGCAGTGTGCAGCCTTTCGTGAACGGATCGTGCTGGCAGGTTTTCATGTACAGATCTTACTACTTTCGCAATTCCCAATGAACAGCCATAGCTTCGCTGTGCTCGTAAGTGCGAGCACCTCGCGAAGACTCTCATGGCCGATCCTTTCGCTGCAGAACCAACTCCCTCTAATCCTGCTGCCCCAAGTCCGGCCCCGACTCCTGCCGTAACGCCTCCCGCTGCTGCGACCCCACCGGTTGCTGCCGCACCTGCTGCCACGCCGCCTGCGGCCGCAGCTCCCACTGATCCTGCGAAACCTCCCGAGGCTGCAAAGCCGCCCGAGGCACCCAAGCCTGTCGTTCCCGAAAAGTACGACTTCGCCGCCCTGAAGCTGCCGGAGGGCATGGCCCTCGACGCGCCGCTGCTCGCTGCGGTTGAGCCCGTCTTCAAGGAACTGGGGCTCACGCAGGAAGCCGCCTCGAAGCTCGTTGAAGCTCACGCGAAAGCTCTGGGCGCCATCGAGACGAAGAAGGAAGCGGACTTCGTGCAGTGGCAGGCCAATCAGGTGAAGCAGCACCAGGCCGCTCTCAAATCAGAGTTCGGACTTCAGTACGACGCAAACATGGTGACCGCTCAGCGCGGCATCGCTCGTTTCTGCAGCCCGGCAATGAAAGCGATCCTGGATGAGACCGGCTTGGGCAATCACCCCGAGTTCGTCAAGGCGTTCCTGCAGATCGGAAAGAGCGTCACGGAGGACACCCCGCCCACCACGGGCGCACCCGCCAACTCAGGCAAGAGCGCCGCTCAAGTCCTGTACGGCGCCTCGACACCCAGTCATTGAGGGAATTGATCCATGGCCACTCTCGGTCTGCTCGGTAAAGTCACGCTGTTGGAATGGGCGAAGACGCTCGATCCGGATGGCAGCGTCGCAAAAGTCGTCGAACTGCTGTCGCAGTCGAACGAGATCCTGCTCGATATGCCTTTCATCGAAGGCAACCTGCCCACGGGACACAAGTCCACGGTGCGCACTGGGATCCCGCCCGGCATCTGGCGTCAGATGTACCAGGGCGTGCCGCCTGCGAAGACTCTGCGCGCGCAGGTCACCGACACCTGCGGCATGCTGGAGAATCGCTCCGAGGTCGACAAGGACCTCGTGGATCTCAACGGCAACACTGCCGAGTTCCGCCTCTCTGAAGCGGGCGGCATCGTCGAGGGCCTGAACCAGCAGCTCGCGCAAACGCTCATCTACGGCAACACGGCCGTGACTCCCGAGCGATTCATGGGCCTGGCGCCGCGTTTCGGCGCGATCTCCGGTGCAGCCAACGCGCAGAACATCATCGATGCGGGCGGCTCGGGCTCGGTCAACACGAGCGTATGGCTCGTCGTGTGGGGTCCCGATACGGTCACTGGCATCTTCCCGAAGGGGTCGAAGGCCGGCATCGTTCACCAGGATCTCGGCGAGATCGACGCGTTCGACGCGAACCAGAACCGCTTCCGCGCCTATGCAGACCGGTGGCAGATCAAGACCGGGCTCACGGTGCGCGACTGGCGCTACGTAGTTCGCATCTGCAACATCGATGCAACGGACCTCACCACGCAGGCGACCACGCAGGCCAATACGGCGGCAACCCTGCTCATCAAGCTCATGATCCGAGCTCTGGCGCGCATCCCCTTCATGAACAAGGGCACGGCGGTGTTCTACGCCAACCGCACCGTGAAAGAGATGCTGGCGATCCAGGCATTGGACCGCTCGCAGAATGCGGTGGCCTTCATGCAGGGCGCGCAGCAGTTCGGCACGTTGGCGCCGGGCAGCGTCAACAACGGCACGGTGACAGTACTGGGTGTGCCAGTCCGCACGGTCGACCAGATCCTTTCCACGGAGGCCCGAGTGACCTGAGGCGTGATGTCAATCACCCCACAGAAAACACTCAGGAGAATCACCTATGTTCCTTGACCTCCAGTCCATGTTCTCGGGCACGGTTGCGGCAGACGGTACGAAAACCGGGCAGGCCCTCACCGCGACCGCCATCTCCACCAACGTCATCGATCGCGCTGGCGGCTACGTCGCGGGCTTCCCCGCACTCGAAGACGAAGGCACCAATCCGGATGAGCAGTGGCTCATCGTCAGCGCTCAGACGGCCGCGGCGGGCGGCGATGCGGCGAAGACACTCACCATCACCCTCGAGTCGGCCGCCGATGCGGGCCTCACGTCAGGCCCTGTCGTGCACTACTCGTCGCCTGCGATTCTCGGTTCCGCGATCACCCTTGGCGCGACCCTCGTGCGCATCCCGATTCCAAGCGGCGACTACAAGCGCTTCATCGGTCTGCGCTTCACGGTGTCGGCGGGGTTCACGGCGTTCGCGATCCTCGCGTACATCACGCCTGACCCACAGCGAAACGTGATCTACCCGACCGGCTTCGCGGTGTCGTAAGGAAAAACCAACATGAAAGTCATCGCAGTAGAAACGGGCTACGACGGGCATTCCGTGCGCAACCCCGGCGACACCTTCGAGATGCCGGACGACGTGTTCGATCAGCGCCCGAAGCTCAATGAGGACGGTGTGCCGATCAAGGATCAGTTCTACGAGCCGCCAGCCTGGTTCGAGCCAGTCGACGCCAGCGCACGGGAGAAGGTCGAGGCAGACCGCAAAGCGATCCGCAAGCAGGGCCGCATTCCCTTGAAGGGCTCGGTACCGGCAATCGATCCGGCCCGGCAGCAGGCCGATGCCACCGCAGAAGGTCGCATGCGTGCAGCGGCTGAGGCGGCGGTGCGTGCAGAGCTTGCTGCAGTCGATGAGGCAGAAGTGTCCAGGCGTGTCGAGAAGAAGCTCGCAGAGCTACGCAGCTCTGCAGGCCTGAAGGCACCAGCGGATGAGGGTGCGAAGCCAAAAGCGGCGGCAACACCCTCACCCGATAATCTGCCGCGCGACTCGACGAAGAAGCCGTAACGTGTGGACGACACCGGTGCCGCCAATCTCGCGCTGGGCCGTGTCGGCGTAGGGCAGGCCATCGCCGCGCTGACGGAGCAGTCCGTCCCGGCGAAGACCTGCAATCGTTTCTTCGCGCAATGCAGGCAGGAAGTCCTACGGGCTCACCCGTGGGGCTTCTCGCTGCGCGCCGTGCCTCTCGCGCTCGTCGCGGGGCAGACGTTCCCAGGCTGGGCATACGTCTACGCCTACCCCTCCAACTGCCTCATGGTGCGCGCTGTCGGCGATGAGAGCGGGCTGCGCGCGATCCGCGATGCGTTCCTGACGTGCGACTGCGATGCATGGCCGATGCTGCAGCAGTACCGCGCACCGTGGCAGGTCGCCCTCAAGGATGACGGGGCAAGCCAGGTGTTGCTCACCGATGTCGCGAATGCGTGGGCATTCTTCACGGTCGATGTCATGAATCCCGGCGCGTGGCCGGTGGACTTCGGCTCCGTATTTGCGTGGCGCCTCGCGATGGAGATCGGTGGCCCGCTGCAGGCCAAAGCCGAGCTCGTGACGTCCGCCGAGCAGCGCTACCTCGCGTGGTTCAGCCAGGCGACCGCGCAGAGCATGAACGAGCAGCGCGATGACGCTCGAGCCGAGTCCCCCAGCATCACCTGCCGGATGTGAGGCCACATGAGTACCGTTACCGGTTCATTCACTGGGGTCAATCAGGCCTCCGCTGTCGTGGCAATCGCCGCGGGCCAGCAGCTCTCGACTGTGCTCACCGGAGCATGGATTGCCACCATCGTTCTGCAGCGGGCGCTCGATGACGCAGGCTGGGTGAACGTGCACGAGGTGATGTCGGGTGCATCAGGAGCAGACCAGAGCCTGTCCGTTGGCACCTATCGACTCTTCTGCACGAGATACGTCTCCGGAACGATCGTTTATGCGCTGGCGGGAGACGCCAGCAGCGACGGGCTGACGGTCTCTGCCAACAGCATGCCCGGTGCTGGCATCTCCGTACTGCCCGGATACTCCCAGATATTCAGCGATTACCTGGAAATCGCCGCGGGCAATCTCGCGGACATCCAGCTCAACGCAATCATGGAGATCACATGAGCAAACTACGCCTTCACAAGACGGCGATCGGTAGCGCCCCCAGCGCTGGTGCCGTCGACATCTTCTTTGACTCGGCCGACAACGAGCTGAAGTACATCGACGAGAACGCGAACGAGATCCCGCTCACGCCACTGGGATGGGGGGACTGGAACCTCCTCATGAATGGAGGCTTTGAGTTCGCGCAGATGCAGGTGCCGAGCACGCTCACGACGTATTCGAGTACGACGGGGCGCGTGATGTGCGCCGACAACTGGAAGCTCACGAACGAGAATGCGAGCGTCCAGTACCAGCAGATCGACACCGATGCAGCGCCCGAGGCCGGCATCAATGCGCGCTACTACGGAAAACTGAAGAAGATCACGGCGGCCGGCAAGGTCTGTCTGTCGCAGGTCGTCAGTGCCAGCGACAGCGCCGGCATGCGCAACGAGGCGCTGCGGGTGCAATTCGCGGCCCGGTTGAGCGTAGGCGCCGCGCTCACGCTGCGTGCCGCCGTGATCCAGCTCACCTCGGCCGGCACCATCGACACGATCCCCGCAACTTTCATTTCCGCCTTCGGGGGCGCAGGCACCGATCCAACCTTCGGCACCAATCTCAGCGCCGTCATCCCGGCATCGGCGAGCAACTGCTCGATCTCCGGCAGTGCTGTGAGCTGCGTGCTCACCAATGCCTGGCAGGACTTCGCCTTTGAGTGCGACATGGGGCCGAACTTCAAGAACATCTTGATCGTGTTCTGGACGAACTCCCAGATGTCGATCAACGACGAGCTGTGCCTCACACAGGTCCAGGCAACGAAGGAGGAGAGCATCAAGGACTGGAATCCGGCGCCACTCGCCTACGAGCAGGCCCGTATCGGCACGGTATTCAGCAAGACCTTCGGGCAGCTCGTCGCACCCGCGCAGAATGCGGGGCTTTCCGGGGCCATCAAATGGATGAGCGGCAAGGCAGGTGCGGTGGCCCTTGGCGCGATCGGACACTACCGCTTCCCGTATGTGATGCGCGCCGTTCCAACCATCACCGGCTACAGCCCGAGTGCTGCGGATGCGCAGGTTTACGACGTCAGCGCGGTAGCGGCCTGTACTGCGACTGTGTACTCCAACGCGACCGAATCGTCCGTCGACATCGCCTGCACGGGGGCCGCTGGAACCGCAGTCGGTGACGTGCTCGCTCATCACCTCATCGCAGACGCGACTATCTGAATGCTCTTGTGAAGATATCGCAGACATCCTTCAGTGCAGGAGAAATATCGCCAAGTCTGTACGCGCGCACGGACCTGCAGAAGTTCGCGCTCGCGCTACGCACCTGCAAGAACTGCTTCATTCGGGCAACCGGCGGCGCCAGCAACCGCGCAGGGCTCGAGTTCGTCTATGCGCTGAGCCCGTCAAGCCTTGCGGCGCTGGTGCCGTTCGTCTTCAGCACGACGCAGTCCTACATGCTGGCCTTCCAGCAGGGCACTGTGCAGGTGTTCACCAATGGCGCCTTCGTGCAGAACGGCGGCATCGCGATCACCAACGTCACGGACGGACTCATTGGTGGGCTGCCGCGGCGTGAGATCACCACGGTTGCGCCCCATGGATTTATCGCGGGGCAGACCGTCACTATCGTCGGAGTGGTGGCAAGCGGCACGTTCCAGGTCAACGGCAGCTGGCTCATCCTCACGGTCCCCACGGCCAACACTTTCAGGGTGGCAGGCAGCGGCGATCCAAGCGGCGCGTATACCAGCGGGGGGTCTGCTTCCACGTCGCTTGCGATCGCCTCTCCCTACCTCTCGGCGGAGCTTTCCGACCTGCGCTACACCCAGAGCGCGGACGTGCTCACGATCTGCAACCAGAACTACATCCCGTACGAGTTCGTACGGACTGGGGCATCGACCTTCACGCTGCTGCCGATCACGGATTTCGAGGGCGGGCCGTTCCTTGACGACAATGTCTCATCGACGACGCTCAAGGCATCCGCCGCAACCGGCTCTGTCACGCTTACGGCCTCCACCAGCATCTTCACGGCCGCCCACATCGGCTCGCTCATTCGCCTGAGTATGGAGGATCTCTCGGCCATCCCGCCATGGGAGCCGAACAAGCTCATCGCGGCAAGCGGCGTCGATCCTGATGGGCTGCTCCGGCGTTCCAACGGCAAGGTGTACGTCGCGGCGGGCAATGCAGCGGCGCCATCGGCTGGCACCTACACTGGGACTGTCGCCCCCTTTCACGATGACGGTATCGAAGCGGATGGCGATGGCAACCTGCTGAATGGCGTCGCCAACACACGGGCCGGTGTGACATGGCAGTACCTGCACTCGCTATTCGGTACGGCCCAGATCACCGCGCAGGCGGGCACGACGGCCACCGCCACGGTGCTCGACTACATGCCTGTGGTGAATCCCGCGACGACCACGATATGGGCCTTTGGCGCGTGGAGCATCGACCAGGGCTATCCCGCGATCGTGACCTACTACCAGGACCGGCTCGTCTTCGCGAACACACCCGAGCAGCCGCAAACCGAGTGGGCAAGCAAGACCGCCGACTATCACAACTTCGGCGTGTCCTCCCCGCTGGTCGCAGATGATGCGATCACGCAGCGCCTGAACGCGCGACAGATCAACGCAATTCTTGAGCTCGTCCCGATGGACCAGCTCATCTCGCTGACATCGAGTTCCTCGTGGGCCTCCCCATCCCGTGGCCTTGCCTGGACACCGCAGACGGTCGGCTACGACCCCCAGTCTTTCGACGGCGCAATGTTCCTGCGCGCGATCCAGACCGGCGAGTCGCTGCTCTTCGCAACGAACGGCGCCACCAAGGTCTCAGTT
>Ga0207671_10000609_pt1 | contig 47411 bp, 39 predicted proteins | sample KBSC24metaG_FD_184352 | JGI IMG/M metagenome (GOLD analysis project Ga0207671, IMG submission 184352) | Corn rhizosphere microbial communities from Kellogg Biological Station, Michigan, USA - KBS C2-4 metaG (SPAdes) (version 2) | ecosystem: Host-associated > Plants > Roots > Rhizosphere > Soil... | reverse complement strand
ATGGTATTCGGTTTCATTTGTTTCGAATTGTTGTAATTAAAAATCAAGTGAGAGGCTGAAGGTATAGGACCTCGTCGAAGGATATCTGCCTTCGTCCATTCCCACGATATTGACGCCGTTGTAGTTGTACATGCCTACTTCGGGGTCATAGCCTGTGTATTTTGTGATGGTGAATACGTTCTGTACTTGGAAAGTGGCAAGTGCGCCTCTGAGCACGTGGGTGACGGCCATGTATCTGGAAGGTACCCTGTAGCTAAGTCTTGCATTTTTTAGTTTGAAATAGGAGCCGTCCTCTATGTTCCATTGCGAGATCCTGTTGTTGCCGTTGGCATCCACAAAGGGTACCGGGATATTGTGGCCCGGATTGGTCAGTTTTGCTGTCAGCACATCTGCTACATTGGTGCTGCTGGGGACGGCAAAGTTGATATCTGCCTTGTAGTGGTTGTTGTATGGGCCTGTTCCCTGGGGCAGGGTTTCGTTCTGATAGCGATTGAGGTTCAGTATCTGGTTGCCGGATACGCCGGAGAAGAAAAGGTTCAGCTCAAAGCCTTTATAGGAGAGGGTTGAGGTAAAGCTATAAGTGAATTTCGGCCAGGGGTTTCCGATGGGTACCCTGTCCTTCTGGTCTACATAGCCGTCGCCGTTGATATCCTTGTATTTGATGTCTCCTACCCAGCTGCCGCTGCGGGGATCGATGATGGGTTTGGCACTTCCCGGCCCCGTCTGTATGGGATGGCCCGCGATGTCCTTATAATCCTGGAAAAGTCCTTCGGCTATATATCCCGTGATCATGCTGAGCGGCTGGCCTTCGGTGGTGAGGAATTCCGACTGGCGGTCGTTGATCTGCGAGTAATACTGTGTCAGGATGGGCGACACCAGCTTGTTGACCTTGTTCCTGTCCATGGAAAAGTTAGCGCTTGTACGCCATTGCAGGTCCCTGGTGGTAAGGTTGACCGTAGATACCGATACGCCGAAGCCTTTGTTCTCCATGTCGCCGTAGTTCTTTACCGGCCAGCTTAGCTGTCCTCCGTATCCGCCGCTGAGATAGCCGCCCATATAGCTGGGGCCTGAAGCGGAGAGGATGAGGTTGGATATCTTTTTATAATAGGCGTCGGCAATGATCTCGAGCCTGTTGTTGAACATGTGCAGGTCGAGACCGACGTTCGTAGACTTGTCCTGTTCCCATTTCAGGTCGGGATTGGGAAAATTGGAAGGCAGGAAGCCTGTGCCCCAGACGGTGGAGCTGGAGTATAGATTGGAGTACACCGCACCTCCTGAGCCGGCGTTGCCTGAAATACCATACTCTGCGCGCAGCTTGAGGTCGTTGATAAAGGAGAGGGTGCGCATGAAGGGTTCGTCAGAGATCTTCCAGGCCACGCTGGCGGCGGGGAAGGTACCCCACCGGTTGGAAGGTCCGAAGTTGCTGCTGCCATCGCGTCTGACCACCAGCTGAGCGATGTACTTGTTATTGTAGGTATAGTTCAGGCGGGCAAAATAGGATTCGCCTGCGCCGTTGCCCCGGGAGCTTGTTCCCGGCGGGGACAAGGGGGAGGCGACGCTCAGCTCCTGGACAGAGGTAGTGGAATAGCCCGTGCCTGTGGCGTTTAGGTTTTGGTAGGCAAAATAGGTGGATTCATGTCCTGCCATGATGCCGGCGCTGTGTTTTCCTATGCTGAAGTCATATTGTATGCGGGTGTTTAGCGACACCCAGTAGTTGTTGCCGCTGCCTCTGCTGCCGCTGGTGGTCAGGTTAGCGAAATAGGGCCCCAGGTTATAGGCTGGCTGGAATGTATAGTTATTGGTAAAAGTGTAGTTGCCGTTGGTTTCGGTGTGCCATTGCAGTCCTTTAATGGGCGTGATATCGACGTACATTCCACCAATTCCTCCAAAGGAAGTATTATAGTTATTGTTAAGGTTAGCAATGGCCAGGGGATTGGTGATGGCGTATTGTGCCTGGGCGGGGGCGGCGGGCCCGCCGTAGGTGCCGTCGGGGTTTTTCACCGGGATGGTGGGATTTTGTTCCAGCGCCAGGGTGACGATGTTATTCCGGAAGGTGTTTACTTTTTCGTAGGTGGCGAAGGCGCTGAGGTTGGTGCCGAATTTCATCCATTTTGTAGCCTGGTTGGCGAGGTTCAGCCGGATGGATCCCCGTTTGAAGCCTGAGCCTGCGGCAACACCGTCCTGGTTCAGGTAGTCGCCTGAGAGGAAGAAAGTTGATTTGTCCGAGCCGCCGCTGATGGATAAAGAATGATTTTGCATGAGGGTCTGGCGGTACAGGGCGCGTTGCCAGTCTGTACCGGGGCCCAGGATGCTGGGGTCGGAGAGTTCCACCGGTTCGACGCCTACCAGTCCGTACTGCTGTAGTTTGCCGACGTAGGCGGCATATTCCCGCAGGTTCATCACCGGCTGATTCTCCGGTCTTGCCTGGATCGTTTGGGATTCCGTGAAGTTGACCCTGGTAGCGCCGGCCTTACCTTGTTTGGTGGTGATCATCAGTACCCCGTTGGCGCCGGCTGCACCATAAATGGAAGTAGCAGCGGGGCCTTCCAGGACGCTGACGCTTTCGATGTCTTCGGGGTTGATACCTGCCAGTTGGTTAGCCAGGCCCGTTGCTACGTTATAGGCGCCACCGCCATTCATACCTGGCCGTATCTGGACCCCGTCGATGACGTACAGGGGCTGATAGTTACCGGTGACCGTGCTGACGCCCCGGATGATGACAGAGGCTCCGGCTCCTGGCGATCCGCTGCTGGTGGATACATATACATTAGGTGATTTGCCGCGAAGGGCGTCTTCCAGGGTGACGTTGACCGTCTTTTGAAGGTCCTGGTTAGAGATGGTGACGACGGCGGCGCTGAGGTCCGTCTTTTTCATTTTACCATAACCGACGACGACCACGTCCTCCAGGTGGTTGTAATCCAAAGCCAGGGTAAGATTGAGGGTGGTGGAATTGCCAACTTTTACCTCTTTTGATGCATATCCTATACTACTGATGACCAGCCGTTCTTCCGGGGAGGCCACAATAGAGAATGTACCGCCCTCGTCGGTCGTAACGACATTTTTGGTCCCTTTTACGAGGATGGTGGCGCCGGGGAGGGGAGCACCCGTGTTTTGGGCTGTAATGGTTCCGGTGATCTTTTTTGGAGTGGACTGACCTGATAAGGGATTGAAAGGCAGGAGGCAGACGGCAAACAATCCCAGGATTGGGCTTAATTTCCATAATTTTCTCATATAGAAGCAATTGTAGTTTTGGACCGTTTTTGTAATCGGTTTAAATCATCGGAATAAAAATAGTCAGTTTACTGTTGGAGCAGGGGGGTAAGAATCGTATAAAAGGGTATGGAAATGTTTAAAGCGAGGGGTTTTTTTTATATTTGTTATGACTGCTTATAACGACTGCTTACTATATGATGTCCAAAAAGCCCCTTTTGCTCCTGTTTTGCTGGCTGGTCTGCAGCCGGGTATTTGCACAGCCCAATGAATATCTTTTTTCCCATCTCGATTTTGCCAATGGGCTTTCCAACAACCATGTCACCTGTATGTATAAAGACGGCAAGGGCTTTATGTGGTTTGGCACTTTGTCAGGGCTCAACCGTTATGATGGCTATCAGTTCAAGCTGTTCAAGCGGGATGTCCGGAACCGGTATTCTATTTCCGACAATTATATCGAGCAGATATTTGAGGGGCCGGAGGGAAAAATGTGGGTTGAGGCCAGGGCGGGGCGGTTCAATATTTATGATCCGGCTCTTGACCGGTTTGACGGGGACTATCCCGGGTATTTGTGGAAGCGTGGGCTGCCGTCGTCCTGGCTGCTTTATATCGTGAAAGGAAAGACGGGTTTTTGGTTTGTCTATAAGGATCAGGGTATCTATCATTATATGCCTGACGGGAAGGTGGTGGCGCTTAAACCAGGGGGCGAACTTTCTACGGCGCTTATCGGCGGTGCAAAGGAGGATAGCCGGGGGGATCTTTGGGTGGTCTATCAGAATGGCCGGCTGGAAAAGGTGGATGGCAGACAGCATAAAGTAGTTTACCGGACGCAGATACCGGAAAAGGATTTTGGCCGCGATCATGTCCCCGCCAATATTTATATAGATGGGCAGGATGATCTCTGGATCTTTTCCCTGGGAGTATTCAAGGGTGTATATTATTATCATCCCCCTACCCATACGTTGAGGCATTTCGCCCAGGATGCCGGGGAAGGGAAGTTGAATAATAATGTAGTGTACAGTGTTTTGCAGGATGGAAAGGGGATGATCTGGCTGGCGACGGATCATGGGGGTGTCAATATCGTCGACAAGCGGGACTTTTCGGTGAAGTACATCGCACATATCGAGGATGATGGGAAGAGCATTTCGGAAAACAGCGTCACCTCCCTGTTCAAGGATAACCTGGGCACCATGTGGGTGGGGACCTTTAAGAGCGGGGTCAGCTATTATCATCAAAGCCGGTTTCAATTCCCGCAATACCGTCATGAGCCGCATCGTCCCGGCAGTCTGAGCTATGATGATGTCAACAATTTTGTGGAAGATGCCATGGGTAATATCTGGATAGCTTCCAATGGCGGGGGGCTTATCTATTTCAATCGCGGGACGAATACCTTCCGGCAATATCTGCATGATCCCGCCGATAAGAACAGCCTGTGTAATAACATTGTCGTGAGCCTGCTGATGGATAAGGAGAACAAGTTGTGGATAGGCACCTATTTTGGCGGGTTGGATTGTTTTGACGGCAAGACCTTTACCCATTACAGGCATGATGACAGGGATTCCAATAGCCTGGCCGAGGACAGGGTTATGTGTATTTACGAGGATTCCGACAGGCAGCTGTGGGTGGGGATGCTGGCTGAGGGCCTGGACAGGCTGGACAGGCGAAAGAATATATTCCATCACTATAAGTATTCCCGTCCCGGGTCTATCCGTAATGGGTATGTTTCATGTATTACGGAGGATGCCTGGAAGAACCTTTGGGTGGCCACCGGGTATGGCATCGATGTGCTCGATAAAAGCTCCGGCCGCTTCGTCCATTATTCCATGGACAGCAACCGGCTTAGTTCGGACAATGTCATCCTGTTGATGAAGGACAGCCGGCAAAATATGTGGGCTGCGACGAGAGAGGGGTTAAATGTTTTTAACCCTGAGAAGAAGACCTTTCAGTCCTTCAGCACCGAGGATGGGCTACCTGACAACACGATCCGCAGCATCCAGGAAGACAGGCAGCATAACCTATGGATCAGTACGCCCAATGGTCTTTCCAGGTTACAGCTGTCCAGGGCGAAAGATAGTTCCGGCTTTCGCATCCGGTGTAGAAATTTTCATGAGCAGGATGGGCTGCAGGGGCGGGAGTTCAATGAGCGGTCCGGTCTGGCGACAAAGGATGGGTTGTTGATCTTCGGCGGCCCCAACGGCTTTAATATATTTCACCCTGAAGGGATTGTTACCACCGGGAAGACGCCGCCTATTGCCCTCACCGGTCTGGAGATCTTTTCCAAACCCGTGCATGTGGGCGATACGATGAGTGGGCATGTGATCCTGAACAAAACGATCACGGAGACGAATACTATCGTCCTGCGTTATAAGGATAAAGTATTCTCCATTGAATTTGCTTCGCTGGGATTTATTTATAATGCCAGGAATAAATATGCGTATACGCTGGAGGGTTTTTCCAGGAACTGGCTGATCACGGACGGGAAGATACGGAAGGCTACGTATACCAACCTGGATGCGGGTGAGTACTTTTTCCGGGTAAAGGCTTCCGATGAGGATGGAGAATGGTATAACCAGGAGGCGACCTTAAAGATCATCGTGCTGCCGCCTTTCTGGAAAACACCGTGGGCCTATTTTGTATATATATTATTGTTTGCCGGCAGCTTGTTGCTGGCCCGGAGGATGATATTGCAAAGGGCGAAGATGCGTTTTGCCCTGGAGCAGGAGCGGAGGGAGACGCGGCGTATGCATGAGATGGATCTGATGAAGATCCGTTTCTTTACCAACATGAGTCATGAGCTGAGGACGCCGTTGTCGCTGATACTGGCGCCGGTGGACAAATTGCTGGATCATCCTTCGCCGGCGAACCCGCGCAAGCAATATGAGATGATACGGCGAAATGCCAGGCGGCTGCTGCACCTGGTGAACCAGCTGCTGGATTATCGTAAAATGGAGGTCAATGAATTGCGGCTGCATATCAGGCATGGGGATGCAGTGCGGTTTATCAGGGATATTTACGGTTCTTTTATCGACCTGGCTGAAAAGAAGAACATTTCATTCTCTTACGAGGAGGATTGCAGCTCTCTTATAACTTTATTCGATCATGACAAACTGGAGCGTATCCTCTTCAATCTTTTGTCCAATGCGTTCAAGTTCACGCCTGAGAATGGGGCTGTGAGCTTATCTGTCCATACGGAGCGAAAGGGAGAGGATGTGGTGCTGTCCATAAAGATAAGGGATACGGGTATCGGTATTGCGCCGGAGAAGCAGGAGAAGATCTTTGAGCGGTTTTTCCAGAGTGATGTTCCTGAGACTATTTTGAACCAGGGCAGCGGTATCGGATTGGCCATCACGCAGGAGTTCGTAAAGATGCATAATGGCCGTCTCACTGTGGAAAGCGAATTGAACAAGGGTAGCTGTTTTACCGTATGTCTCCCTTTTAAAGAAGTAATAACGCCGGAGACCCTGTTATTACCCAGCCCTGTGACAGTGGATGCGACAGTGGAAACGAGAGGTGTGACGGATGCATTGAAAGGTATTGCGGAGGAAGCGCAGGAAAGCGCTGATAAGAGTACCATCCTGATCATAGAGGATAATGAGGATTTCCGGTTTTATTTAAAGGACAATCTCCGGGCTTTTTACCGGATCATCGAGGCTTCCGATGGAAAAGAGGGATGGCGAAAGGTGCTTGCAGCACATCCGCACCTGGTCGTCAGTGATATCAGCATGCCGGCCATGGATGGTATCCAGCTGTGTAAAAAGATCAGGACGGATGAGCGGACGCAGCAGATACCCGTCATATTGCTGACTGCGATGACCGGTGAAGGGAGTGAGCTGCGAGGTTTGCAGACAGGGGCTACCGACTATATCACGAAGCCGTTCAATTTCGAAGTGCTGTTGTCGAAGATCAGGAATGCCCTGGAGTATAATGCGATCATTAAAAAAACATATCAGCGGCAGGTGCAGGTACAGCCTGTGCCGGTGGAGATCACTTCTGCCGATGATGCTTTTATGCGGGAGGTGCTGGAGCAGATTGAAAAGAACATGGGCAATCCAGAATTTTCGGTGAGTGAGCTGAGCATGCAGTTCCATGCCAGCAGGAGCACTTTTTACAAACGACTTTTGTTGCTGACGGGCAAGACGCCTGTGGAGTTTATCCGTCATGTCCGGCTCAAGCGGGCGGCTGAGCTGCTGGAAAAGAGTCAGCTGACCGTATCTGAGATCGCCTATACGGTGGGCTTTAATAACCCCAAATATTTCACGCAGTACTTCAAGATGGAATTCAATAGGATACCTTCGGTTTACCGATCAGAGAAGCGAAGTAAATAAATTTTTTACTGGAAAAATTTGCGTAAGTGAATACTTACGCTTAAATTCGTAAGCAAATACTTACATAATATATTATGCAGACGAGAAGAGATGTATTTCAGGCGATAGCAGACCCCACGCGGAGAGAGATCATCAACCTGATTGCCTATCAGTCTTTGAACCTGAATGCTATAGCGGAGAATTTCGATGTCAGCAGGCCGGCTATTTCCCAGCATATAAAGATCCTCACCGAGTGTGGGCTGATCGTTATCAAGAAACAGGGGCGGGAAAGATATTGTGAGGCCAGTCTTGGTCAGTTGGGTGAGGTATCGCAGTGGATCGAACGATACAGGCAGTTGTGGGACCGGCAGTTCAGCCGGCTGGATGATCTCCTGGAGGAGATGAAAGCGAAGACACGTAAAAAAAATAAAAACAACTAAAAACTTACAACTATGGCAAGCAAAAATCAAACAAAGGTTGTAGCCGAACCAGGCAAGCAGGAGCTTTTTATCACCAGGGAATTTGAGGCGCCGCGGGAACTGGTATTCAAAGCGTTTACCGACCCCGATCTGTTACCCAGGTGGCTGGGACCTTGTGACATGACGATGAAGATCGATGCGATGGAACCTAATGGATACTGGCGGTTTGTCCATATCGATAAGAAAGGGAATGAGTATGCGTTTCATGGTGTCACGCATGAAGAGAAGGCGCCGGAGAGGGTTATCAGGACGTTCGAGTTCGAGGGGCTGCCGGAAAGGGGGCATGTTTCGATGGAGACAGCGATCTTCGAGGCGTTGCCGGGTGACAGGACAAGGGTAACTGTGCAATCTGTTTTTCGCAGTGTTGCAGACCGGGATGGTATGGTGCAGTCCGGAATGGAAGGGGGTGTCGTGGAGAGTCATCAGAAACTGGATGAGCTGTTGGCAACGGAGTTGCAGTTGGGTTAAGTATAATTTTTAAAAACAATTTATATGGCAAAAGATTTTTGGCTTAGTCTACCTGTGAAGGATATAAAAAGATCGAAAGCGTTCTTTACGGCATTGGGTTTAAAGTTTAGTTCCGGACCCGGAAACACGGAGCAGTCTGCGCCGCTGGTCATCAGTGACAAGGGGGTAGTGGTGATGCTTTTCGAGGAGCCCGTATTCAAGGGGTTTGTGAATACGGAGATCAGCGATACGAAAAGATGTGAGGTGTTGTTATCTTTTGATGCGGCCAGCAAGGAAGAAGTGGATGAACTGGCCGCAAAGGCCATAGCAGCCGGTGGTACATCCAGCCACAAACCGTATGAATTGCAAGGTTATATGTATGGGTGTATGTTCAGCGACCTGGATGGCCACCGGTGGAATGTGCTGCATATGGATATGAGCAAGGTTACGCGTTAAATCCGCCGTCGATGGTCAGTGCGGTTCCAGTGATATATTTACCTTCATCGCCGGCGAGGAAGGCCACCAGTCCCCCGATGTCTTCACCTGTTCCATAGTCCGACAAGGGCAATCTTGTCCGGATGAAATCCGCCAATGTACTATTTGCGGGATTCATATCCGTATCGATCGGACCTGGCTGGATAACATTTACGGTGATCTTTTTGCTGCCCAGGTCCCTGGCCAGTCCGCGGGTGAATCCCTGCAGCGCAGATTTGCTCATTGTATACAAGGTGGTTTGTGGGCCGAGGGCGTTGTCGGCCATGCTGCTGCCGATGGTGATGATGCGTCCGCCGGTGGAAATATGTCTGACCACCGCCTGAGCGGCTACATATACGGCGCGAACATTTACGGCCATTATTTGTTCGTAATCCTCCAGGCTATGTTCCTCGAAAGGTTTACCGATGTAGATACCGGCATTGTTGACGAGGATGTCGATGCCGCCGAATGTGGCGACGGTCCTGTTGACGGCGTCGGTCACTTGTTGTGGGTCTGCGCTGTCCGCTGCGATGGCGATGGCTTGTCCGCCCGATGTGTTTATCTCTTCGGCGAGGGCCCGGGCTTTTTCGGGAGAACGGAAGTAGGTAAATGCGACACTGGCGCCTTCTGCGGCGAGTCTCCTGGTGATGGCGGCACCGATGCCGCGGCTGCCGCCTGTAACGAGCGCTGTTTTATCAACTAATTTCTTCATGGTGTTTTTATTTTTTAATAGAACACAAAACTAGTTGCAATAAGTTAGATTTGTGAGCAAGCAACAAATTGTCAGGTACTAACAAAAAGGTAAGAAATGAGAAAGAGTAATTCTACCAATTCGATCAATCAGCAGATGATCAACGCCGGCTGCGGGATGGCTTATTCGCTCACCATCATCGGTGGAAGATGGAAGCCGGCTATCCTGTGCAGGCTGCTTTTTGGTCCCAGGCGATATGGCGAACTGAAGAAATCCATCGAAGGGATATCGGAGCGTATGCTGGTGGCGCAGCTGAAAGAGCTGGAGAAAGATGGGATCGTCGAGCGGCATATATATCCCGAAGTGCCGCCACGGGTAGAGTACCAGCTGACGTCGTTGGGGTATAGTATGAAGCCTATGTTCGATGCCATGTCCGATTGGGGAAATATGGCCAGAGATAAAGCAAATTCTTCAAATGAAAACGCTAAAAGACCTGCTGTTATTGGGTGATCCGCGGTTGTATGAAAAATGCGAACCTGTTCTTCAGTCGGAGCTGCTGCAGGTGAAGGATTGGGTGGCCGACCTGGATAATGTGATGAAGGAGATCACCTGGACGGGATCCTGTGTACCATGCGGGCCATCGATGAGCAGTCGTTCAGGTGGCGGCCTTAATAAAACGGCCGTTTTTGACGCTATATAATCTTGTAATGGCTGCGCTGTTATCACCTTTATCGTCCCAGGCCACCGGGTTGGGGTTGGCTATGCCGGTGAACTGTATGCTCTTTATGGAATGCAGGATGCCCTCCTTGTCGGGCCGGCCTGCGAAGGCAGCCTCTTCAATGGCTCTTATCAGAATGCAAGTAGTGTCATATGCGTTCAAGGCATAGTTAATGACAGGTCCGTATAGTCTTTCATATTTTTTTGCGAATTCCGTCGAACCCGGTACCTCTCCGATGGCGGATGAAGCGGACAGTACCAGTACACCTTCCCCTGTTTCGGCGGAGGGTCCTGCTATATCCAGGAAATTCACTTTGTCCCAACATCCGTCACCGGTGGCCATCAGTTGTGTATATCCGCCGGCTCTAAGGGCTTTTAATAAATAAGCTCCTTCGAAAGTCCCACCATAAAAGAAAAGATCGGTTTCTTTTGACAGCGAGGCTGTCAGGGGGCTAAGGTCTGTAGTCCCTTCATCGATGGTGAACGTGGAGAGGATATGGCCGCCTTCACCGGTGAAAGCTTTTTCGAATTGTCCCGACATGCTGTGACCATAGGCAGTGTTTGTTTTTATGACAACGGCTGTTCTTTTGTGGAGGACCAGGTACAGATGTCTGCTGATGGCCTGCGCTGTTCGATCGTCTCTGTTGGTATAGCGAAATATGTTGGGCAGCCCCGATCCTGTGAGCAGCGGGTTCGAGGCGATGGGGGACAGAAGGGGCAGGCCTTGTTCATTGTATATTTTAGCCGCGGCGAGGCTGGTATCGCTGCTGTAGTGACCGATGATGCCCAGGATGTTCTTTTCGCTGCAGAGTTTTTTTGCCGCCTCTTCGGCTTTGGGTACGTTGCTGCCATCATCCACCAGCACCGTCCTTATTTTTATTCCCGCGATGCCTCCGCTGTCGTTCTTTTCCTGTATGGCCAGTTGTGCGGCCTGTTGCATTTCCGCTCCCAACCCGGCGGCGCGGCCAGACAGGGGTGCGGCTATGCCAATGGTCATATCCATCATTTTATGCATTTTAGATCGAATAAATGCAATGGCTATGCCAGGGGGAAAATTTGGATATGTGTAGTTAACTACGTAGTTTTATATAAAACTTAGAAGATGACACCGGTAATTACAACAGGCGATGACAGGGAGGTCCTTATACAACTGCTGGATAACGAGGATAGCGCCCGGATCGTGGACCTGATACTACCTATTCAGCAGATGGAGTTCAATGTGCCTATTACCCTTGAACAGCAGCCGGACCTGCTGGACATCGAAGGCTTTTATATCCGTCCCGGCGGCGGATTTTGGGGTGCATTCAGTGAGGAGAAGCTGGTAGGTACCATTGCGCTGATCGCCACCGGGCATCGGGCAGGGGCTATCCGGAAGATGTTTGTCAGGAAGGAGTTCCGGGGAAAGCAATTGGGCATTGCACAGCGGTTGGTAGAGGAGCTGACGGCGTACTGTCGCAGTCACCAGATCGATGACCTGTACCTGGGCACCGTCGATGTCATGAAGGCGGCCCACCGGTTTTATGAGCGTAATGGTTTTGTCCGGATGGAGAAGGATAAATTGCCCGGTTATTTTCCGCTGATGCCGGCAGACAACGTATTTTATCATTTACACCTGGATAATTCATTGTCATGAATGTGATAGATGCATCCGGCTTGCTGGCTATTTCCACCAGGCTGCAAAGGTTGAGTGAAAGATTGAGAAAGGACGGCGCCCTGATATATAAGGCTTATGGCATCGACTTCGAACCAAAATGGTTCCCGGTGATCTATACACTGCATTATAAGCCTTTGCTAAGCGTTGTTGAAATAGCGTCGGAAATAGGGTATACTCATCCTTCGACGATCAGCCTGTTGAAGGAGTTGGAAAAGCAGAAGCTGATCCGTAGCCGTAGGGATAAGGTGGATGAACGAAAGAGGCTGGTGCAATTAACGGATAAAGGGAAAGCGCTGGTGGAGCGGATGCAGCCGGTGTGGCAGGTGATGACTACCGTGATAACTGAATTTACGGATACCCGCAACAACCTGATGAAGGCGATCATCGAGGTGGAGGAGCAACTGGACAGGCAGAGCTTTCTTCAGCGGGCGAAGGAAAAGGGCACCTCCGGAAAGAGAATTACTTAGCTGCAAGGAGAGGGGCTTTCTGTAACGGGAATTATTTGGCTTCCAGGACAGGGCGGGGGTCGAACACTACCTTGAAGGTGCTGATCTTTCCGCCGGACAGCTGATACCAGCCGCAGGAGAAGATCGTTGCTTTCCCCATATCGATGTCGTATAAAAGACAGACGTCATTTCCGTCGGCGAATGCTTTTTTGATGTCGTACTTGAATTTCATCTTTCTCATGTCTTCGAAGTAGGCGTCGGCGCCATGGCGGGTGCCCAGTACGCCCATAAAGCTAAGGTCATCATTTACATATTGGCGGGCTTTGTCGAAATCTTCCTTATTCATGGCGTCTATGAAGGCCAGCACTGTTGTCTTTGCTTTTTCACCGGATGAATGTTCCATTGTTGCAAAATTTATACATGTTTTTCTGTACTCAGAATAATGCCGGCTACTACCAGCACGGCTCCTATGATCTGTAGCATAGTGACGCTTTCATGGAGAAATATTAATGCAATAATAAAGCCAACCAGGGGATCGAGGTTGACAAAGTTCCCTACCTGGGCTGCGCTCAGCAGCTGAAGCGATCTGTTATATAGAAAATAGCAAATGCCCGAGGCCATTGCACCCAGAAAAATAATAATGAGCCAGTCTGTGGGCGACACCTGTGGCCAGCCTGTTCCCCAATTTTCGTAGACGGCCGCCGGCAGCAATAGTACAGAACCGGCAAGCGTGCTCAGGCTGGTGATGAGTAAGGGGTCTTGATCCGCGACTTTCTTGGAGATGATGGTGTATATGCCCCAACTGATGACGGCAATGATCATCAGCACGTTGCCTGTGATACTATTGGTACTGCTATTTCCATGCTGCGATAAGAACCCGATGAGAATGACGCCGGTGACGGAAATAATGATCCCGGCGATCTGTTTTACGGAGAGTTTTTCTTTTAAGAATATAGCGGCAAGCATCGCTATGGAGACAGGAATAAATCCCTGCAGGAGGGCTCCCACGGACGCGGAGGTCATCTTCACGGAGATGTTGAAGAAGATATAGAACACCGTTACACCCGTGAAACCCAATAGTATGATGGTCCCCCAGGGTATATCAGCCGGGTATTTACGGGGGGATCGTCTTTTCCTGATAAAGAGAATACTTAATAAAGTGAGGGCGCCGATAGAACATCTGTAGAAGGCCAGGGTCATCGGCGGGACCTTGTTTACAATAACTTTCGTAACGGCGAAGGTGCTGCCCCAAACGATCATTACAAATAATATGCTGCTGAGTCCTAATAACCTGTTGTTTGACATGATGCCAAATATAGCTTATCCGCAAGAATGCACCTGCTGCAAAAATTATTCCTTTCCATGGCATAGGCTTTGAAGAGGCATTTTACAAAAACATCATTATGGTCAATATGAATGAAAGCGCCAAGATATCCCGTCGCACAGCCATCACCGGAATAGGCACGGGTCTGGCAGCAGTTGCGGTTGGTGGATCCGTTCTGGGGTCGCCGGGAACATCGGGTATAACGTCGACGGCGGCGGAAGGATTGGAAAATCCCATCACTAAGTATCCCAAGCCACCTTTTAACGTTCAGCTACAGCCCTGGCCGGGTCTTGCCAGCAAGATGGATCCCCGTCCGGACCATGGCGAGACAAGCTATAAAGGATCAGGACGGCTGACAGGCAGAAAAGCGCTGATCACCGGAGGAGACTCGGGCATGGGCCGTGCGGCAGCTATCGCTTATGCAAGAGAAGGGGCGGATGTAGCCATTAATTATTACCCCACTGAGGAGCCTGATGCCCGCGAGGTTATCGAGCTGATACAGAAAGAGGGGCGGAAAGCGGTGGCTATCCCAGGTGATCTTCGGGATGAAAAGTTTTGTGAAAAGCTTGTGGATGATGCCGTTCGCGGTCTGGGCGGTCTCGATATCGTTGTGTGCAATGCGGGGAGACAGCAGGCCCGGGCCTCTATACTTGACTTGTCCACTGAAGATTTCGACTCGACCATGAAGACAAACATTTATGCTCCCTTTTGGATCATCAAAAGAGCACTGCCGCACTTGCAGCCCGGCTCCGTGATCATCGGTACAACCTCAGAGCAGGCATATGATCCTTCTGCGGATCTGTATGATTATGCACAGACAAAGGCTGCCACTATGAATTATGTAAAATCGCTGGCAAAACAGCTTGCGGTCAGGGGTATCAGGGTCAATGGCGTGGCGCCGGGACCGATATGGACACCGTTGCAGGTGAGTGGCGGGGCCACCGAGCAGAAGCAAAAGAACTTTGGGGCCAATACACCGTTTGGGAGACCTGGTCAGCCGGCGGAGCTGGCCTCTATCTATGTGCAGCTGGCCGACCCCAAAGGGAGTTATGCCACCGGGCAGATATATGGCTCTTCCGGCGGAGCGGGGCAGCCTTAATTTTCTCTTGTGATCCGGGGATGTTTGACAGTGGATAAGACAATGGGATATTGTTCTACGGTGACATTGCTTTTGTCCAGTCCGAAGTTGACCACTTCTTTTACGCTGATATATTTAAGGTTAAAATAGCCGCGCATAAGGAACCGTTTCCAGAAAGGGACATTGTTTTCATAAGAGAGAAAGGATTCCATGATCAAAAAGCGAAAATCGCCTATGCGGCTTTTCTGGTAATGTTGTTCCCATCTTTCGGAGACATCGACTTCGCCTGCATCCACGAGATCATGCACTACCTGTCCGAAGTAGTAGTCCAGCCGGGGTTCGATGCGGAACCCGAAATTGAAGGTGATAAAATAAATATCGTTGGGGGCGATGCAGTCTACTTTATAGCTTAGCGCATAGGGTTCATCCAGTACATTGACATGCAGGAACCAGTATATGTCCGCCCGTTTGGGTGATTTGGACAGGATGGAATCGATGGCTGTCTTTTCAATTTGTCCCGGAGAGTCAGATGCCGTCAGATAGACCAGGTTCGTGGCATATTTAGGGATGTGCTCGTCCATGCTAAGCTTTTTTAGCACGTCGGAATATCCATCCAGCTTTACCTTTCCCACCAACGATCGTTTGGTACTACGACCTTTGCGCCAGATGTACATTACCAGGAAAAGCCCGGCGCCGATCAACAACGTAAGCCATCCACCGTCTTTTATCTTACGGAAATTGGCTGTTAAAAAAGAAAGTTCGATGAACAGGAAGAGACCGGTGATGGCTATGATCGCGATAAGGGGGAGTCGTTTGGCCCGAAGATAAAAGTTAATGAGTACGGTGCTCATCAGCATGGTAAGGGTGATGCTGAGTCCATAGGCAGCTTCCATATTGGTGGATACGCGGAAATAAAGCACGACACAAATGCAACCGGTCATCAGCATCCAGTTGGCAAAGGGAATGTACAACTGTCCCTTGATATTGCTGGGGAACAACACCCGGTGCCTCGGCCAGATGTTTAGCCGGATGGCTTCATTGAGCAGGGTAAAACACCCGCTGATCAGCGCCTGGCTGGCAATGATGGTGGCCAGCGTCGCAATGACGAGAGCTGGTATATAGATGGCTTGTGGAACGATGTGATAAAAGGGGCTGATGATGCCGACGGACTCGCCCTGGTGCTGCAACAGCCAGGCGGTTTGCCCTGCATAACTGAGGATCAGCATGATCTTGACATAGATCCAGCTCACCCGGATGTTGTTGCGTCCGCAATGCCCCATGTCGCTGTACAGAGCTTCGGCGCCCGTGGTACAAAGAAAGATGCTGCCCAATAGCCAGAAGCCGCCGGGGGTCTGCCGGAGCATGATATACGCATACCAGGGGTTCAAGGCTTTCAAGACATCCGGAGCATGCCGCAATGCCATGATCCCCAGTATACCAATAAAAGTGAACCAGATGACCATCACCGGTCCGAACACCTTTCCGATCCTGTCCGTACCAAACTGCTGGAACAGGAACAACACGATCAGAATGATGATGACAAGCCCTTCCGTCTTCATATGCGGATAGATCGCCTGTAAGCCTTCGACTGCCGAGGCCACGGAGATGGGGGGTGTGATGATACCATCCGCCATGAGAAAGGCGGCCCCTGCCATCGCGGGGAAGAGTAACCATTTTGGAGAAAGCCGCCTGATCAACGCATACAGGGACAGGATACCTCCTTCCCCTTTATTATCTGCCTGTAAGGTTATGATGACATATTTCAGCGTGGTCTGAAAGGTCAGGGTCCAGAAAATAGCCGACAAGGAACCCAGCGCCATCTGTTCCGTAATCTTCCGATCGTGGAATACGGCATCCAGCGCATATAAGGGAGAAGTCCCGATGTCTCCGAATACGATGCCGACGGCGATCAACATGCCAGCTAAAGTGACCCGTTTGTGAAAGGTAGTATAGGAGGCTTGGTTCATATTTGGTACATCATGTCACAAATATACTTCGTACATTTCATCTATATTCCATGTTGTTGGTCTACAATTTTTTTTACATCTTTCCACAAACCCTAATTTGGCGCTATGCAGTACACGCTCAGCACAAATATGAAGGGAGGCATGACGGTCCGGCGTTCCTGGATCTATCTTGCTTACTGGGTCCTGGTCACCATCATATTCCTGTACGATCGCACTTACCTGATCACGAAGGCCGGATTGCCAAATTTCCTTATCTGTTCGGTAGTAAGGATCACGCTGCTGATAGCGCTGGCATGGGTCAATATTCACTGGCTGATACCATTCTACCTGCTGCGGAAGAACTATGGAGCCTATTTCTGGCTGGTGTTCCTGCTGATCATTGGCTACCTGCTGATACAAAGTCTTTATGACACTTACTTATATGGATTTGTGCTGGGGCCGGGGCGGAATAGGGAGCTCACCTCCTCACTGATCTATAATTTTACCCACACTTCTCTTTATTTGCTGCTGACAGTCGCATTGAAATTCAGCATCGACTGGTATGAGCAAAAAAAGCTGCTGCAGGAGGCGCAGGTGGAGAAATTACAGGCCGAGGTCAATTATCTCCGCAGCCAGGTGAATCCTCATTTTTTATTCAATGCGCTGAATAACCTCTATGCCCTGACTATCAAGAAATCGGACAATGCGCCTCATATTGTACTAAAGCTATCGGAGCTCATGGAATATATGCTGTATGAAAGCAATGAAGCATTTGTTCCCCTGGAGAAGGAGATCAAATATCTCAGCAATTACCTGGAACTGGAAAAGATCAGGCAGGGCAACGAGGCGGATATCCGGATGACGGTGGAGGGCAGTGCGGACAATTGCCGGATACCTCCATTCTTACTATTGCCATTGGTAGAGAATGCCTTTAAGCATGGCATCAGCAGAGCTGTCCAACATGCCTATATGCATATTACTATTCGCATAGATAAGGATATGGAAGTTGCCGTCGTAAATAGCAAAGGGACACTTAAACAGCAGGGGAAGGAAGGGGGGATCGGGTTGGTAAATCTAAAAAGAAGGCTGGCGCTCCTCTATCCCGGTAAACATGAGCTGCGGATCAATGATCAGCCAGATAAATACCAGGCATTATTAAAAATCCATCTGTCATGCTGAACTGTGTTATCATCGATGATGAGCCGCTGGCCCGGGAGATCCTGGCGGGCTATATGCTCCAGCTTGAGTATGTCAGGCTGGTGGGCAGCTTTAACAATGCTTTTGACGCGCTGCAATTCTTGCGGCATCATCCGGCGGATGCCTTATTCCTGGATATTGAGATGCCGGAAATGAACGGGATCGAGTTTTTAAAGGGGTTGACACATCCGCCTATCACTGTCTTTACCACGGCTTTCCGGGATTATGCATTTGAAGGATTTGAATTGGGAGTGATCGATTTTTTGTTGAAGCCGATATCCCAGGATCGCTTCCTGGTAGCCATTGGGAAGATAAAGGATTTTCTCTCTTTGAAGACGGATGATGCCCGGTTTGAGATCAGCAAGGAAACACCGGAATTCATCTTTGTCAAAAGCGGTGTGCAGAGGATAAAATTATGTTTTGCGGATGTGACTCATATACAGGGATTGAAAGATTATACCATCATCCATGCGGCAACGGGTAAGATCGTCATCAAGGGGTCTGTCAAGTCCATGCAGCAGCTGTTCCCGGATGCGCAGTTTATCCGTGTACATAAATCTTTCATTATTGCAAAGGATAAGATCAGGCGGATAGAGAAGAACCGGATCATCATTGGCGATCATCAGATACCCATCGGCAGGAACTATAAGGAAGAGGTGGAGAGGAAAATTACAGGTATTTAAAATTTTATTTTATGAATACAGGTGTGTTAATTTTTGTTTGGTTATGCTGTATCAGTGGTTCACCTGCGCCAGCTGTTTATGTGGCAAGTACGCCTTGCAGTGCGGGGACGAGACCGGTGCCGGGTATCCCGAAGGAAGGTGGTTGCGAGCTGATCAAATGGGAGCTGCAATTCTTTGGAGGCACTTATGTGCTCGATTGCGACTATGGTATGCCCAAGCAGGGGACGAGGGGATTTATCAATGGAGGGAGTCATCTGCATAGAGAGGGGAAGTGGAGGATGGAAGGAAAGAAGCTCTTTTTGGATCCGGACAAGCCTGCGGTATCTATTTCGTTTCTCCGGCTGAATGAGCACCTCCTTCATTTATTGGATAGCCGGGGACGATTGATGATCGGGACAGGTGCGTGGAGTTATACACTTAACAGGATACGGCCATGAGACAGTTTGTTTATATTCTGATGGGGTTGTTGCTGACCTGGCAGGCGAATGCCCAGACAGCAGCTGCAGACAATAAAGTGTCGGAGAGTATTACGTTCGACGATCCGCCCAGGGGAGCGAATATCTATGGGATCTTTGAGGGGCGTACACCCAGTGATATCAGCCAGCAATTGGAGGGTACAAGGATTGGCAGCGACCTCCTGAAATGGCAGGTCATCTTTTACAAAGATACCCTGACGGGTCAGCCGACCGGCTATACATTGACCATCGGGTTTTCTGTTCGGTGGACCTTCAAGGGGACCTGGAAGGTCGTACATGGGATGAAGGATGATCCGGCTGCCGTCGTCTATGCGCTGGATTATGGACCGGGTAAGGTGTTGTATCTTTTAAAGGGGGATGAGAACGTTCTTTTTATCCTGGATGGGGACCGTGCATTCCGGGTGGGGAATAAGGATGTTAGCTATACCCTCAACCGGGTGCATAAGGTCAGGCGCGTTGGTTAATAATGTTCCATGATTATGGACTACGAGCTGCCTGATGGCTTGTTACAACGGTAATGAAAAGCTGAAAGTGGAACCATTGCCTTCCATGCTTGTCGCCCATATCTGTCCTTTATGCGCTTCGATTATCCTGTGCGATAAGAACAGCCCAAGTCCAAGCCCTTCCATGGCCTTTGTCCTTTCGGCCCTGAAAAACCGATTGAAAACGTAGGGAAGCTCTTTTTCCGGGATGCCACGGCCGTGATCGGTCACGGAAACGCTGACGCAATTGGATTCCTCCTTTGTTTCAACCTTAATGGGGCCTTTGCCGTCGGAGTATTTTATAGCATTTGTCAGAAAATTTATTAAAACCCTGACCAGCTTGTCTTTGTCGGCAAAAACATTCACGCTGGCCGAGCCGCTTTTTGTAATGTTGTGCAGGGGGAACACCTGAAAGAGCGTATGAAAAGCCTCTTCCACTATCTGGTCGAACTCAAAGGTTGTTTTTTCCAGTAGTATGTCTCCCGTGGCGATCTTGGTGGACTGGTAAAGCTCGCTTATCAATTTTTTAAGACGCAGCACATTGGTCTTGCTGCGCTGGAGACAATCCTTTAATTCTCCGGAAGGGTACTCGCCTGTCAATTCCTCCATCAATTGAATGTTGAGGATTACATTGGTAAGAGGATTGCTCAATTCATGTGCGACAAAATTTAGAATGTCTTCTCTTTGCTGCTCGAATCTTTTTTGCAAGGTGATATCATGGAACAAAAGCAGCGCCTCTGCATTTTCTCCTTCTTCCAGCTTTATACAGCTGACTTCGAAAGTTTTCGTTTCAGCATTGTCGTGGCCCATATCCAGCTTTGTGGTAGACCTTGCGAATTCTCCCTGGATAACACCGGTGATCAATGCTTCCAGTCCTTTACAACCCTCGAACATATTTAAAGCATCACGGAAATCCAGGTTAGATGGTTCCTGGGCGGGTAATTGAAAAAGCTGCCGTCCGGCGTTATTGACCTTCAGTATCTGAAAATCCCCGTTCACGACGATGACGGCGTCATCGATGGATGCTAATATCTTTTCGTTGAATTTGTTCAGGGACGTTATCGAGCTTTCCGATTCTTTTTGGACGTGTATATTCTGGATGATCTTTACAATGCGCTTATCGTGTCCGCCGGTAAGCAGGAGCGATTCTCCCGAAACCCAGGTATGAACCTTATTTTTATTGACAAGGTAATTATTGTCAAATGCCTGTCCTTCTTCCAGCACCGTTTTCAGCTCGCGCGTCGGTTTGTCCTTTTCCCGGTCATCTTCCGTGAATAACATCGAGAAGTTCTGGCCGATGATATCTTCCCTTTCGTATCCAAAGGAAAGAAGAAAAGCCCGGTTGGCCAGCTGGATAATTCCATAACGATCGATCAGCAGGACCGCATTTTTCCTGGCATTTTCGAAAAGAGCGAGATGGTAGTCCAAAGCACTGTATTCCTTCTGATCAACATTAACCATATTCGATATTATTGAATAAATATACGGAAAAATACGATGCCGGGGGAGAAGGGCCGGCAAAGGCCCTTACCTTAGCGGACGAATATGGAAATACAATTATTCAATGAACTGGTACGCATCAGGCGTCAGCTGCATCAAAACCCGGAACTGGGTTTTCAGGAATTCAAAACGGCGGATCTCATAGAAGGCGAGCTAAAGAAATTACGGATACCTACGGAAAGGGTAATATCCACGGGTGTGATCGGCACTTTGCGGAAAGGGGCTGGTCCTACGGTGCTGTTACGGGCCGACATGGATGCTCTGCCTGTCCTGGAAGATACGGGCCTGCCTTTTCGAAGTTTGACGGACGGCTGTGCGCATGCCTGCGGGCATGATCTGCATATGACGATATTGTTGGGAGCCGCGCATTTGTTGCGTGAGGCTGATTTTAAAGGCACGATCCGGTTCCTCTTTCAACCTTCCGAGGAAAGCTCCTTGCGTAGTCCGGAGAGAGGCAAGTCGGGCGGACAGCTGGTGGCGGAAAGTGGTGTATTGGATGAATCCGATGTTGCGCTCGGTTTGCATGTACATCCTCTCCTGCCGGTGGGGCAGCTGGGATACAAGATAGGTGAGTCGTATGCCAATGTAGGAAATTTTGCTATCAGGATACATGGCAAGGGTGGACATCCGGGTGATATGCGGCAGGTGATCGACCCTGTGCTGGCGGCTGGTCACCTGATCACCGAGGCAAGGGCCATTACAGGGGCTCAGCCTGATCCTCCTGTCTCCGTGCTTGCTTTTTCGCATGTGGAGACGCTGGCTAAACCCAGCTTTAATGTGATACCTTCGGATGTGCTGCTGCAGGGATCGCTGCGGTCGTTGTACCTGGAGACTTATAATGAGCTGGTGGAAAGATTGCGGCAATTGCTACGGCGATTAGAGGTTACCTATGGTTGTAGCTTAGAGCTGGAGTTTACTGCCTATTATCCCAGCCTTTGGAATGATGAGCATGTCCATACAACACTGGCATCTGTGCAGGAAAAGATATTCGGCAGGGACAATGTAATAGAAAGCAGGCCCTATCTCATCGGAGAAGATTTCTCTTTTTATTCGAGGATGATGCCGGCGCAGTTTTATTTTCTGGGCGCCAAAACAGCGGAGAATGACTCCTATTTCCTTCATCATCCGGAAGTGACTTTTAATGAAGATTGCATACCCTATGGGGCAGCGTTATTGGCAGAGGGAGCGTTACGCCTGGTTACCAGCTCATTGCAACGTCCGGTGAAAAGCCGTTCGCAACCGTTTGCGTAAATAAATCGTTACGGGTATGAAAACGATTTCAGATTTTTTACCAAGTTTTGGGGTGGTACTTAAAACTCCAAACGATTGCTATGCTACACATGACTCTCTCCCGGGGCCATAGCTCCCTTCGTAAGCTAACCTTGTTTTTCCCATTACTTATTATTTCCCTGCTGGCTGCTGCACAGGTAAAGACAGTTACCGGCGTAGTAAAGGACATGTCCGGCGGTCCTTTGTCGGGTGTGTCGATCATTGTCCAGAAAACCAATGTGGGGACCACTACGGATTCGAGCGGCCGTTTTTCCATCAGAGCGGCTGTGGGCGCCACGCTTATTTTTTCTTCTGCCAATGGGGCCACGAAGAAGGTCGTTGTCGGTGACAAGACCGAGTATGAGGTCTTGCTGGAAGCCAGGGTCAGCGCGTTGAACGATGTGATCGTGGTCGGTTATGGCCGTCAGAAGAAAGTGAACCTGGTAGGCGCTGTGGGGACGGTGAATGTGGATGAGAAGATGACCGGTCGTGCTATACCCAATATTTCGGTTGGGCTTAGCGGCATGGTGCCTGGTCTGATGGCCACCCAGTCCACAGGTATGGCGGGCAGGAATGGCGCTGCGCTCCTGATACGGGGCCTGGGCACGCCCAACAACGCCAACCCGTTGATCGTCGTGGATGGCATACCTGATGTGGATATCAACAGGGTGAATGTGAATGATATCGAGACCGTCTCTGTTCTGAAGGACGCCTCCTCTGCCTCTGTTTACGGATCGAGGGCTGCCAACGGGGTTATCCTGATCACTACCCGCACAGGCAAGGGGATGAATAAGACGCTATTTAACTTCAATGGCAGCGCCGCCCTGGAAAAACCGACCAAGGGCATCAACTTCCTGGCTAATTATCCATTGGCGTTGACAATTGAACAGCGCCGCGCGGCTGTCAACACATTGCCTGCCGGCCAGACATTCAGGAATGGAACCATCGACCAGTGGATGGCGCTGGGGATGATCGATCCGCTGGATTATCCCAATACGGACTGGTGGGACATCATCATGCGGGATGGGAAGCTGCAGAACTATAATGTATCCGCCACCGGCGGCAGTGAAAAGTCCAATTTTTTTGCTTCGGTAGGGGTAAGAAATGAGAATGGGCTTCAGATCAACAATGATTACAAGCAATACAATGCCCGGTTCAATTTTGACTACAAGCTCAAGAGCAATATGAATACGGGGGTGAAGTTCAATGGCAACTGGTCTTATTTCACCTATGCGCTGGAGGAAGGTTTTACCGACCCTTCTCCTACCAACACAGCCGGTACAGACATGCAGTATGCGATTGCCGGGATCACGCCCTACGACCCTGTTTCCGGAAAATTTGGGGGCGTTATGGCTTACAACGAAGACCCGCAGGCATATAATCCTTACCAACTCTATATCAATGGTCTCAATCATCAGAACAGACAGGAGGTGAATGCCACTGCCTACTGGGATTGGACGCCCGTCAAAGGGTTGACTGCCGGCCTGGACTACAACCTGATCTATTACAACCAGTTCAACTGGAGTGCGCCTACGCCGGCCCAGGCCTGGAACTTCCAGACGAATTCTTATGGCAGCCGTGTCTACTATGGTCCGAATGCAGCCGTCAGCAATACCGACCTCAACGGTTATAAGACGTTGATGAATGCCCGTCTGAACTATCATACGAATTTTGGGAGTGACCATGATGTGTCAGCATTATTCGTGTACAGCGAGGAATACTGGTACGATCGTACGCTGGGAGCGTCCAGGAACGATCGTTTTTCTTCGAGCCTTTCGACGATCGATGGGGCGCTGAACAACATATATTCCAACAGTGGCAGGGACAGTGCGGAAGGACTAAGGTCGTATATCGGTCGCGTTAACTACACTGCCTTTGGCAAATATATCCTTGAAGGCGATATGCGGGTGGATGGCTCTTCGAAGTTCGTTCCGGGTCAGCGCTATGGTGTTTTTGGTTCCGGCGCTGTTGGCTGGCGTTTTACGGAGGAAAGTTTTTTGAAGCCTTTTCTCAGTAAATTCCTCAGCAGCGGTAAGCTGCGTGTCACCTATGGCTCGTTAGGTAACAACAGCGGTATTGGCCGGTATGAGCAGCAAACGACACTTACGCCCAGCAACTATATGATCAATGGCAGCGGGGTCATCGGTCTTGTCAATGCCAAGCTGGTCAACCAGAACCTGTCATGGGAATCTACCACGGTATTGAACCTTGGATTGGAGCTTGGGTTCTTCAACAGCCGGCTGACTGCGGAAATGGATTATTATGATCGTCTCACAAAAGGTATCATACAGCCTGCGCAGCTGTCCAACCTGCTGGTCGGTGCATTTGTCCCTCCCAATACCAATATCGGTAATATGCGTAACCGTGGTATGGAGCTTACGCTGGGATGGAGGGACAGGATCGGGGAGGTGAACTATGGTGTCAGTGTGAACGGGTCCTATAACAAGACCAGGCTGGAGTCATGGAGCCAGCTGCTGACCCGGGGGGCTACGTATACCAATCCCAGCAATGTGACCAGCAACGTGTTCCTCAATATGCCGTACAATTATGTATACACGTATGTGGATGGGGGTATTGCCCAGACATGGGCCGATGTATACAGCCATACGCCGCAGGGAATTCAGCCGGGCGACCTGATGCGCCGGGACCTCAATGGAGATGGAAAGATCGATGACAATGACCGGATGGCATTGCAGGCTTCAAAGGACAGGCCAACTACCAGCTATACCCTCAATGCTTATGCGTCCTGGAGAGGTATCGACGTCGGCATGTTATGGACGGGTACATCCGGCCGTAAGGATTTCTGGATAAATGCATTTAACAATCCCAACTTCAGCACTGCGCGTTATGCCGTCAACCAGCAGGATGTCACCAATCCCTGGTCTGTAGAGAACCGCAACGGCTCCTGGCCCCGTCTCGGCGGCAATTCCAATAATTCGAGCACAACTTTTCCCACCTCTTTCTGGCTGAATAGTATGGATTATCTCCGGCTGAAGAATGTGCAAGTGGGTTATACCTTTCCCAAGCCGTTGTTCAGGAAGCTGGGCGTCAACAATTTTCGTATTGCAGGCTCGGCAGAGAACCTGCTGACGATCACCCATTATCCTGGTCTCGATCCGGAAAAGGCCGGCAACAACAATAATATCTATCCCCTCAATAAATCTTATTCAGTAGCTGTACAGCTTGGTTTCTAAACTTGCCATTTTATGAAAAAGTATTCAATGTATAAATCAGCGATGATCCTGTTCATGATCCTGGCGGTGTCGTGCCGGAAAGGTTTGCTGGATCAAACGCCAACTACAAACCCTTCTCCGGCTACTTTCTGGAAGACGGAGGGGGATGCTACTTCGGCTCTCTACGGTCTATATGCGGCTGTACGGCCCTGTTTTGACCGGGATTATTATTTCGACGGGCAGGCTGAGTATTTCAGGTGCCGGGGTATCAGCGCTACTGCGAACAATTTAAGGTTGGGGGATGCTTATACCGGCGGCACTACGTCTATCAAGTTCTCGCCCACCGGTTATGGCAGCTATTTCGACCAGATGTACCAGGACCTGTATGGGGGCATCGACAATGCCAATTACGTCATCGAGAATGTGACGAAGATGCAGAATTCCGGTGGTTCGCTGGCTACTTCAACGATCCTCCAGGTGATCCAGGGAGAGTCCAGGCTATTGCGTGCGCTATGTTATTTCAAACTTATCTGTATGTGGGGGGATGTTCCCTATTATACGCTGGCCCCTAAAACAAATGCCGATGTCGCCACGCTGGCGCGTACACCTATCGGGAAGGTGAAGGATTCCATACTTGCGGATCTTACCTATGCTTTTAACAGTCTTCCCACGACAGTCTCCGATTTTGGAAGGACCCCGAAAGTTGCGGCGCTGGCTTTGCGTGGGAAAGTGCAGCTATACTGGGGGTCCTGGAATAAATATGGCTGGCCCGAGCTGGACGGGTTTACGCCCAGCGCTTCCGAAGCTACCGCTGCTTTTACTGCTGCTGCCGCCGACCTGAAGTCTGTCGCCAATGATTATGGGCTCACCCTTTATATGAATGGCGACCCGGGCCAGACAGATTCCCTGGGTAAGGCGGATGTCCTGCCCAATTATTATACATTGTTTACTCCTAAGGCCAATGGCAATCCAGAGATGCTGATGGTGTTCACGCATGGCGGTACGGGTACCAACCAGGGTGAGGAGCTGATGCGTGATTTTGCAGGCCGTTCGCATGAAGGTTCGCAGTGTTGGGTGACTCCCCGTTATGAGCTTGCCGACAGGTATCAGTCGGTCACCACCGGTGATTTTGTCGCTCCACTGATACCGATGGACCCCACGCATCCGGCTTCCGGTAATGTTGCCAGGATAACGCCCGGCTCTGCTGTAAACCCCAACAGTTACCGGGACCGGGATTATCGCATGAAAGCCACCATCCAATGGGATTATGAGGTCAGCATCGGCAGTGCCTCCCTGAAGTCTACGGGATTTGTTCCCTTTATCTATAAGACGTGGGCCGGCACTGTCAAGATCAATGGCGTCAATTATCTCACCTACAATACGGACGGATGCAACTCCGGGTATGTGTTCCGTAAGTTCGTGCGCAACTATACAGGTCAGGGACGCAGCGAAGGGGATCTTGCCTGGCCTGTGATCCGTCTTGCCGATGTCTATCTGATGTATGCTGAAGCCAGCAATGAGGTGGCGGGGCCGCAGGCGGATGCCATCGACCTGGTGAACAGGGTGCGTCACCGGGGCAATCTTCCTCCGCTGGCAGCAACAAAAACGGACAATTACCAGAACTTTTTTAATACCATCGAGCAGGAGCGGATCGTGGAGCTGATAGGGGAGGGGCAGCGATCCTTCGATCTCCGTCGCTGGAGAGCGCTCGAAAGAGTGTGGGGACCTCCCGGCAGTCCGGGTGTATGGCGCATCGACACCTGGGGCAACCAGCAGACGCGTTATTTCCAGAATACCCCGGACCTGGAGTACCAGCAGGATTATATTTTCAAGATCCCCCAGCCGGAACGTGATAAGAACCCTAATCTCACCCAGAATATTCCCTGGAGATAACCTGATAAAATTTTTAAAAAATGAGAAATATAACGATAGTATCGATAGTTCTGCTCGCTGCATGTACCTGGGCGGCCTGCAGCAAAAATATACCCGTGGATGAAGATGGTCTGCTGATCACGACCAGGAAGGATTGTTATGTCAGCAGCTTTGAATTGCTGGGGACCGATTATGTCACCGTTCGTGTAGGAGCCGCCACTATCGATACCACCGCCCGGACGGTGAAGGTCACGGTGGCGTTTGGTTCCGACCTGACACATCTGTATCCTCAATTCTCTCTTGCCCAGGATTGTAAGCTTAGTCCCAAGATCACGGGCTTTGTGGACTTTTCCGATACGTTGAACCCGAAGAAATGGACAGTCATAGCCGGCAACCGGCAGGTCAAAAGGGATTATAGCGTTATAGTCAGCGTTCAACACAGGTAACGATCAGTTAATTCTAAAAGCAACAACATGCAACACAGAACTCAATATATTTCTTTACCGGCGGCAGTGCTTTTTCTGTTCGCGGTTTCGTGCAAGAAGGATGACTATAAGCTTCCGTCGCCTTCGGATAAGCTGCAGAACCAGGCTATTAAAAGAACTTTAGGCCCGAATATCGTAGGTCAGCAGATTGAATTTGCCTATGCCATGGCCATCCTGCCCAGCAAGGGGAAGCTGGTGTCATGTACGGCAGAGGCATCCATTGCGGGGGCGTCCGGGACCTATATGGATAACAAATCGTATTTTACAAATATCAGCAACAGTGGCGCGGATACGGGCGTCGTCGTTGGATCGCCTTCTGTTACCAGCGGGACTACGACAACGGTGACCTATAGTGTCGATACTTCCGCGGCTACCCTGCGATATTATTACGTGATCCCTGAAGAGGCCCGTGGTAAGACCGTCTCCATCAAGTTCACTGCCAGGAGCAGCAATGGCGAGACGATCTCCACTACCATGGGGCCTTATACCATTACCAAAATGGATATGAAGCTCAACATGAAGCTTTCCAACAAGAACATGATGTATATTTCCATCGGCGACACTGCGGTGTATGATTCTACAGGCGCTGCCTCTCATGCGGGCAGCATCGATCTTGTCTACCTGTACCGCAGCTATACTACCAGCGCGTTCAACCATGCCCTGGCAGCGCCGGCGGCCGACACGACTTATCTGCCCGGTGTGGTTTTGCCGCCCGGCGTGAACAGGACTGCCAAATTGCTGAAGGTATTCAACCTGCAGGACCATAACCTTGCGCCCACCGAGCCATATGGAGGTACATTTATCGACGACGTGGATTTTCAAAAGATCAACCTTACGGGAGACCCGAATTTTGCCATCAATCTCAAGCAGGGTGCGGGCGTATGGGTAGAGACGGCTGATGGAAAATACAGGGCATATATCTATTTTAATGCGGTGGCCAATGCGGGGACTGCCACTGTCAGCATGAAACGTTATGCATTGGATAATGGGAAATAAGCTGGCATGGATAGCAGGACTGGTCTTCTGCTGGTTGACATCGGCCGCGCAGCCCTTTGTTCATCCGGGCATCGACCAGACATCGGCGGATCTCGACTACATGAAAAAAATGGTGCTCGACGGCCGGCAGCCGTGGAAAGGGGCCTTCGACCGGCTAAAAGCGGCTGCAGATACGCCTTTTTTGGTGCGGGCGCATACGCATGTGCTGCGGGGGCCTTACGGTCGGCCGAATATCGGCGGTGAAGATCTTTCCAAATGCGCCAACATGGCGTACAACTATGCATTGGTGTGGTACATCACTCACGACAGGGCTTATGCATCCAAAGCCATCGACATCCTGGATGCATGGTCTTCCACGCTGTGGGACCTCGATTACAACGATGCCAAGCTGCTGGCGGCATGGACGGGTCATTTGCTTTGTAATGCAGCGGAGATACTCCGGTACACCGATGCAGGATGGCAGCAAAAAGATATAGCAGCATTCACTCATCTGCTGATGACGGTGTATTATCCATTGATGCGACCTTATTTTCCACAGGCCAACGGCAACTGGGATGGAGCGATCATCCATTCGCTGCTGGCGATAGCGGTGTTTACGGACAATCGTGCCCTGTTCAACAATGCTGTCGGGCATTTCAAATATGCACCGGCGAACGGGAGCATCTTCAAATATATCTATCCCAATGGGCAGTGCCAGGAGAGTCCCCGTGACCAGGGGCATGTGCAGCTGGGCATCGGTGAATTTGCCGGGGCCGCACAAGTGGCCTTTACGCAAGGGACCGATCTTTTTTCCCTGGCAGGCAATCGTATTGCGCTGGGGTTTGAGTATACGGCCCGGTTCCTGCTGGGGGAAACACCTTACTGCTATTGCGCTATCTCGGAGCGTGGAAAGATCCTCAGGGACGATTATGAATATGTTTACCGTCATTATATGGCCCTTGGAGTGGATATGCCTTATACAAAAAGAGCGGCCGACTCTGTACGAGGGAGGGCATCCCGCAGTATACTGACGGCGGTGCGTGTGCCTTCGGGTAAGGCAGTAAGGGCTGTGGGCGTTCCTGCAGCAAGTGGTGTCGCCTATATGGCAGGTGCGGGGCATGTTCCGGATGGCCCGGGTATTCCATCCGGGGCTATTACGGTTTCACCGGGGCAATCCATTCAGCAGGCGTTGGATGCGGCTGCGGCCGGCGGAGGCGGTAAATGGGTGGTCGTAAAAGCAGGTGTTCATACTTTCCCTGCTACGTTGAAGATACCTTCCGGTGTCACGCTGATGGGCGAAGGGGACTCTACGATCCTTTTCCTCGACCCGGCGTCGGGTCAGCGGGAAGCCATGATCAATGCGGATACCAGTCTCCATGATGTCACCATCCGCGACCTGGTCATCGAGGGATCCAACAAGACCGACCCCGGTACGGACCCCAATTCATCCCGTTCTTCTAAAGGCGGATATAACCGCGGAGGGATCTTGTTCCGGGGAGAGAGGGAGGGGCAGCTGCAGCATATCAATCTCATCCGTCTCACTATCAGGAATTCCACTTATTCCGGTGTATCTATCAGCGGTGCGGGCAACATTACCATCACCGGCTGTGACCTTACTGAAAACGGCGCCGGTGTGCCGCCGGGGCCAACGTTGACGCACAATTTGCTGCTGGCGCATTGTTCCGGGGTGAATATCACCGGCAGCAGGCTGGTGACCTCTCCATCCGGCTGCGGAGCAGCGGTGGATCATTGCAGCGATGTCTCCATCAGGGATTGCGAGATTGCCCGTAATGGTCATTTTGGGGTATTGCTGTCGGAAAGTAAGCGTGTTTCGCTGCAGGGCAACCTGATAGAGGCAAACGATCATGGCGGCGTAATGGCGGAATTTCTTTTTTCAGGCAATGAGCAGGTAGCCATCACCGGTAATCGTATCCAATACAACAATGGTCATGGCGTAGAGATGGATGCCTCCCGGGACAGCAAGGTGGCCAACAATGTATATGAGGGGAATGATAATAAATGAAAAAGAAACAACCTCAACACTCTATTCATGACCTGGCCAGGAGGCTACATCTGTCCCCGGCAACGATCTCCCGTGTACTGAACAACCATCCGCATGTGCATGAGGATACGAGAAGCAAGGTGATGGCGATGGTGGAGAAAATGGGATACAGGCGTAATGCCATGGCTTCGGGGTTAAGAAGCAACAAGACGAATACGGTAGGGCTGATCGTGCCGCGTATATCGATGTTCTTCCATGCGGAAGTGATTACCACCATTCAAAATGAATTGCATACGCACGGCTATCATCTTATTATCTGCCAGTCCAACGATTCGGTGGAGGTAGAGCAGGAGCTTACCCGTACATTGTATGCTTCCCGCGTTGCCGCGGTGATCGTTTCCTGCACTTTATTCACAACGGATTTTAGCCATTTCGATCTGCTGACGGAAAATAATATCCCGGTGATCTTTTACGACCGGGTACCGGTGAAGCCTTATCCGGCCTGTATCATTAAAGGAGATGATCTTCAGGGTGGTTACCTGGCGGGAACGCATTTACTGGAGCGGGGCTGCCGGCGGATCGCCTATGTATCCGGGCCCCTGACCTGCAGCGTTTATATAGACCGGTTTGCGGGATTCAGAAAAGCTATGCAGGAGTATGGTCTGCCGGTATTGGATAATCGCGTATTTTATCATGAGCTGACTGCTGAGAATGCAGGAAAGACGATGAAGCAATTGTTTTCAAGGAAGCCTTATCCGGATGCTGTTTTTGCGGCTAATGACGTCAGTGCATTGGCGGCCCTGCATTTTGCAAAGGAGATGGGGATACGCGTTCCGGGGGAATTAAAGATCATCGGTTATTCGAATGATCCCCGTTCTGCCATTGTCACTCCTTCCATGACAACGGTCGAGCAATTTCCGACGAATACCGGGAAGGTCATCGTTACGGAGCTGATCAAAATATTAAAGGGTGGAATGGGCGCCGGCGCCGGCAAAGAGGCAGCGGTCATTACGGGTTATCCTACCATCGTTACCCCGGTGGAGCTGATAAAGCGGCGGTCGGCTTAGATAATGATTTTGTTTTATTCGAAGGAATTTTATTACATTTGTCCTACCACGATAGTTCCTCCCTATTCAAACCCCTGTTTTCCCCATAAATCCTTTTTAATAGCTGTTTTCATTTATTATTATTTATTCTGTCAGCTTAAAAGGACCTGCCATGCTCCGCCTTATTCGATCTGCCTGCTCTTCAGTCTTGTTACTGACCTTGCTGTGTATCATTTTTTTTTGTTTAAAAACCAATGCCCAGGGATCAGCCCCTCAATTGACAATTGCGGAAGATATGCCGGATACGGATGTCGTTGTCAGACAGGTGACGTATGGCAATGGTGTTTTCCTGGCCTGTCTTATCCGGCCCACCCGGCTGTATAAGTCGGTGGATGGCGTTTACTGGTCCAAGATAGCGGGGCCTGACCTGGGAGCGGATACCAATATCAACGATTACAAGCAAGTTCCTTCACTTGCCTATGGAGCCGGCCGTTTTGTACTGGTCTCCGACAGTGGCCGGATCTTCTCCTCACCGGATCTCGTCTCCTGGACGGCATCTGCCAGCGGTACCACCCATACTCTTAATGTCGTAAAATACCTCAATGGTAATTTCTATGCCATCGGGGACAGTGCTGCTTTTCTTTTTTCACCGGACGGGTTGACCTGGACACCGAGGCAAATTGGTCTTGGCGATCCTACCGGGAACTACCAGCAGATCTTGTACGGTGACGGTCATCTCGTCATCACTGCCATCAACCGTATGTTTGATAGCAATGTGGCGTATGTCGTGTATGACAGTACTACCGGCGGCTGGACGTCAGATAGTTCGCGTTTTTTTAATTCGTATGGATTTGCGAAAGGGCGTTTTTATGAGTTTGCGCGGGATTCCATATCGGTGTCTACGGACATGCAGCACTGGTCGGCCGTCTCTCTTCCTTCCAACGTCCTGGGCGCCTCGGATGTTTTCGAGGATAGCGCACATGTCTACCTGGTAGCGGCTAATTATGATACTGTCCTTGCATCGCCCGTCTGGCGCTCAAAGATCACTTCCTCCGATGATGGGGTTAATTTTGGTCCGTTGTATCCTACTCTGGTGCCGGGGACCGGGAGCGGCGGTTATTTTTCCCATCGTTATTTTGTCTGGGCTGGTACGGCTTCTGGTCCCATGGCCGGATCTGCCGACGGTTTGCACTACCATGTTCCCGGCAGTACAGTTTCCCTGCTGGCCACGAATGGGGGCACCTATGTGAAATTAAGCGTGACCGCGGATGAAGCCTATCTCTATACCTCGTCCGACCTTGTCAACTGGACGCCTCGTGATACGGTGACGGGAGCATTGGGGCTGACTTATGACGGTACGAAATTTTGGGCCGTTGGGTCTCAAACCTATACTTCCACTGACGGCATCAGCTGGACGAACAACGGCCTTTCGGCCCATTCGTTTGCAGGCATTACATACGTTGATGGGACATATGTCTCCTGGGCGCAGGGCAACCAGGGCTTAGGACCGGACTCCCTTTGGTATTCTACGGACGGCATGAGCTGGACGCAGTCTGCTACGCCGACGACGGTGGTCGATCCTCGCGCACCTCCCCAACCGTTGGATTATGGGCACGTGAGAAGGGTCAGATTTTTCAATGGTCACATTTTTGTGGTGGCTAACGGCCTGATAATGTATTCCACGGACGGAGGAGCCAACTATAGCGTCGATTATGCGGGAAATGTCCTGGGGCAGAATCTTGCGGATGTAGCATATAGTGCCGACAGCGCAAAGTATTACTTTTTTGCATGGAATAATGGCAATGGAACGCTTACTCCCTTTCTTACGACCGCCCCTATTGCCGACCCCTTCAACCCGGCTCCACAGCCTTTCCTGGTGACGGATACGCTCTATGGACTTCCCCCCGACATGCAAATGGACAATTTTTATTCCGTCGAGTACAACCTTGGGCATTTTATCAGTGTTGTCCGCAACCGGGCATTCCCTCCTTATCCAAACAGCTATCTTCTGTATTCCAACGACGGCATACATTGGGGCAGTCATATGCTGGACAGGGAGACGCAGTTTACCAGCGCTATCGTCCGAAGCGACACCTTCAACATCGAAGGGACCCATAACTACCATATCCTGGCCAGTTTCTCAGGCTCGACGCCTCTTCCTATATCCCTGCTCAACTTCAATGCCAGGGCGGAGGATAACACCCGTGTATTGCTCACGTGGCAGACGGCGGGGGAACAGAACAGCCGGCAGTTTATTATCCAACGTAACGCCGGTAAGCCTTCGGGCGCCTGGGACAGCATCGGTTATCTGCCCGCCGCTGGCAATAGCAACTTGCTGCTGAACTACAGCTTTACCGATGAGCATCCTTTACCCGGCTTCAATAATTACCGGCTGCTGCTGATAGACCTGGACAAGAGTTTCAAGGCCAGTGAAATAAAACAGGTATTTATTGGTGTTACGGCCAGGATGATGGTTTATCCCAATCCTGCCAAAGATCAGCTGGTCATCCAGCGGATGGATAATGACGGAACAAGCGCTGTTACTCTTTATGATGCAGGGGGGCGGGTAATACTTACCCGGGTATTCAACGGATACACGCTTACTTTATCCCTGGACCAGCTGCCTGCCGGCATCTATCATTTGACGGTACGTCAGCCGAATGGAGACGTGTATCAAAAAGAGATATTACATTAGACGGTCTATAACATCCTTATAGCCTCTTCCGATGGGTATGGAGACACCGCCGACCTCGACTATTTCGGCTGTATAGGCTTCGATCTTGTCAATAGAAATAATAAAAGACCGGTGGATCCGCTGGAAGAGATGCGAAGGCAGCAGGTCCTCGATCTCACTGGTACTCATTTTTGAAATGTACTGTTGCCTGGTGGTAACGATCTTTATGTATTCACGCTGGCTTTCAATATAGGCGATCTCTGAGAAAAGGATCTTCACTTTCCTTTTTTGCACATTTACGAATATAAAATCTTTCGTCTCATTGGATGTCCTTCTTTTTTCCGCATCGACCTTGTTTACTGCCGTAAGGAATCGTTCGAATTCAATAGGCTTTAACAGGTAGTCCGTCACATTCATGTTAAACCCTTCCACGGCATACTGATGATAGGCGGTGGTAATGATCACGGAAGGCGGATTGGCCAGGGTCTTTAAAAAAGTCATGCCTTTTAGCCTGGGCAGGTGGATGTCCAAAAAGATCAGGTCTGTATCATGATCCCGCAGAAAGTCTGAAGCCAGGATGGCGTCTTTAAACACTTTTTGCAGCTCGAGGAACGGCACTTCCGAGATATAGTCGGTCAGCACCTTTACTGCCAGCGGCTCATCCTCTATGACAATGCATCTTATTTTAGACATGACTTGCAAGATTTATTTTTAACGTAGCGATGAATACGAACCCGTCCTGTTGCAGGACGAGATCATAGTCGGTATACAGCAGCTCCAGCTGGCGCCGCAGATTGGAAAGACCGATATTTTCTTTCACTTTTTCTTCTCCCACAGGTTCCCCGGTGGAATTTTTTACTATAAAATACAACTGCCGGCCTTTTACAGAGAGATGAATGTCTACCCACGGCTGGTGCCTTGTCTCCGACACCCCATGTTTGAAAGCATTTTCAACCAGCGGGATAAGCAGCAGGGGAGGCAACGCCTGTTTCATGTCTTCAATGTCATAGTTGAAATTGATGCGCAGGAACTCGTCATATCTTAATTTTTCAAGCTCGATATAGTCCCCGATGATCTTCAGGTCCTGTTCGATTGCCGTGTATGGGCCGCTGGTCTCGTACAACATATACCGGAGGATCTTCGACAGCCGCAGGATCGACTCCGGGGCCAGATCGGACTTGGCCCTTGCCAGCGAATAAATGTTGTTCAAGGTATTGAACAGGAAATGAGGATTGGTCTGCGATTTAAGATAATTCAACTCCGCCTGCTGTTTTTCGATAAGCAATTGCTGGGCAGATCGCTTTAGCTTTATATGATTATAAAAATGCCGGATGATCCAAAAAAAGATAACCGATGCTGCTGCTTCCCCCATGAGGTCGCCAACGATGGATGCCGTCGGATAAGGACCGTCCAATACGATATAAATATGCAATGCGATACCGAGGCATCGCCAGAGGTAAAAGACCCAGGAGTAGAGGAAGACATATATCAGCAGGACACCCACCGTCCGGAAAAATCTTTTCCGGCTGAACTTTGGCAGCGAAAATTCGAACAGGAAATAGTTGATCACTACGAGATAGCTTGTTTTCCAGGTATTATCCAATTCCCTTCTCAGATATGTGCTGTTGAAGAATTCCCCTATATCCGATAGAAAGTGTAATGCCAGGAAAGCAAGACCTATCCAGAGATAGAGCCTGACCCGGTGGCGTAGTTCGTTGACCATAATCCGTTGTTTGTTGACGGGGGCTGGCGGCATATTTTTTTATTAGCTATCCTTGTACAAAAACATGCATAAATTAATACAATTTGGGGAAATCGTACCAGGATATGATATTCCCGTTCTGAATGAAAGGGAGATCAGGGCCGCGGCAGGCATCCTGTTCTTATTCACCTACACTTCATTGATGTTTATCATGTTCAGCGGCAATTTCACCCTTTTAAAGTATACCATCACTTTTTTTCTCCTTGATTTTCTCATACGCGTATTGATCAATCCCCGATTTTCCCCGACCCTGATCATCGGACGTCTCATCGTACATAACCAGACACCGGAATACGTCGGGGCGCAGCAAAAAAAGTTCGCCTGGATCATCGGGGTCATCCTCTCCGCCGTGATGTTCATTCTTATGGTGATCATCAATTCCTACAGCCCGATATCAGGCATCATCTGCCTGATATGCCTGGCCTTCCTTTTCTTTGAATCGGTCTTTGGTATTTGCCTGGGATGTAAGTTCTATCCCATCTTCCATAAGGCGAAAGCGCAGCTTTGCCCCGGGGAGGTCTGCAACAGAAGGTCGAAACAAGATATTCAAAGAACTTCTCCGGCACAACTGTTTATCCTGGCTCTATTTGTCGTCTTCATTTTCCTCGCGTCGCAGCTGTTCAACGATCAGTTCCGCAAGGATGCGCGCGACCTGTTCAAGACTGCCGCTGCTGTCCCTGCCGCTGCCGCCCCTGCCGCCACGACCAAATCCAAATGATATGCTCTTACTATCCCCACACCCCAGCACCCTGGAAAAATACTTTTCAGCTTACAGGAAGAATATTGCCGGCGTACATCGAACCTTCGCTTCTCCTTTTGGAAAGAAAAAGATCATCTATGCCGACTGGACAGCCAGCGGCAGGGCTTATCAACCCATCGAACGATATATACAGGATGAGATCCTGCCTTTTCTCGGCAATACACATACAGAAACCACCATTACAGGTACTTTAATGTCCAGGGCCTATGAAGAAGCAAAATGCGTTGTAAAAGCGCACGTCAATGCGGCCAGCGACGATGTATTGGTATTTTGCGGGAGTGGGATGACAGCTGCCGTCAACAAACTTCAAAGAATATTGGGTTTACGGGTGCCTGAACGTCTTTCAGACTACGTTCGGGATGGATTTTTATCATTGAAAGAAGAATCGAGACCCGTGGTTTTTGTCACCCATATGGAGCACCACAGCAACCATCTCAGCTGGCTGGAGACCATCGCAACCGTGGAAATTATCGGGCGGGGAGAGGATGGGAATGTAGATCTGGTCTATTTCAGCACCTTATTAGAGCGGTTCAAACACCGGAAATATAAAATTGCCGCGGTGACGGCATGCTCCAATGTTACGGGGGTGCGGACACCCTATCATGAGATCGCTAAACTCATCCATGCATATGGAGGATGGTGTTTTGCAGATCTTTCCTGTATAGCTCCCTATTGCGATATAAATATGCACCCCGGCGAATCCGGCGCTCATTTGGATGCTGTTTATTTCTCGCCGCACAAATTCCTGGGTGGGCCCGGTACGCCGGGTATACTGGTTTTTAATAAAAGCCTTTATAGTAACCGGGTCCCCGACCAGCCAGGCGGCGGCACCGTATGGTACAGCAATCCCTGGAAGGGGCGTGCATATGTCACAGATATCGAACAACGGGAAGATGGGGGTACACCTCCTTTTCTACAGGGGATAAAAGCCGCCATGTGTATCCGGTTAAAAGAAGAGATGGGCGTGACGCATATGCTGGAGCGGGAGGGGGAAATGCTAAACAGAATCTTTCCCAGGCTGGCGGCTATGAGGAATGTGGAGGTGCTTGAAGGAAATGTTACAGATAGGCTGGGGGTAGTGTCCTTTATTGTTCGCGGCGCACATTATAACCTGATCGTTAAGCTTCTCAATGACCGGTGGGGGATCCAGACCAGGGGAGGATGCTCCTGTGCCGGCACATATGGGCACCTGTTGCTGGGAGTCGACAAGGCGAAATCTTACAGGATACTGGATTCCATCCGCGGGGGAGACCTGTCATGCAAACCCGGGTGGGTGAGGTTGTCTATTCATCCGACGATGACGAATGCGGAAATCGATCTTATCATGGATGCGATCGAAGCTACGGCTGCAAATTTCCGGAAGTGGGGGGAAGATTATGTCTACGATCCTTATTCGAATGAATATTCCTTTAAAGGGGCAGGGGTTGAGCGTGAACAAAGAAAGATTGAAAAATGGTTTAATATTGCGGGATGGCAATGAAAAAAATGGCAAGGTATCAGTTAAACCCTCTGCTGATATCAGGCGGCAAAGAATATGCGGGTATTTTTCAGCCCAATCAACTAGCGGCTTTGTCTGTTATGGCGCTGGAATTTCAGTCACAGGGCTATGCGATCGGCCTGCTTTTCTTTGGGTTTTATTGCATCATCATCGGCTATCTTATTTTTAAGACATTCCATATACCGAGGGTATTGGGGATCTTATATGCCCTTGCCGGAGTATGTTATATCCTCAATAGTTTTATCATGTTCGCTTCCCGGGGTTTTGACAACCCGTTATTCCCTTATATCCTGTTTCCTTCTTTTATCGGAGAGCTGTCGGTTTGCTTATGGCTTTTGTTTGCGGGGGTGAGGGAAAAGTAAGCTTACTCCGACCTGAGGCTGCTCACCGGATTGGCCAGCGCAGCCCGGATGGTCTGAACACTCATGGTGGCCAGTGCGATCAAAAGCGTTGCGGCCCCTGCCAGCGGAAAGATCCACCAATCGATATGCGTGCGATAAGTAAAACTCCCCAGCCATTTGTTCATGGCCCACCAGGCGACGGGGAAGGCGATGAGGGCAGCGATCAGCACCAACCTGGTGAAATCCCTGCTCAGCAAGGCGACGATACGGGTGACTCTTGCTCCTAGAACTTTGCGGATGCCGATCTCTTTTGTACGTTGTTCCGTAGCATAGGTGACCAGGCCGAACAGACCCAGGCAGGCGATGAAGATCGCAAAAACGGCAAAGTTGATAAACAGCCGGGCTGTTTGTGCTTCGGCATGGTAGAGCTTGTTGAAATCATCGTCCATGAAGGTATAGCTAAGCGGCACACCGTGGGCAAACTCCTTCCATTTAGCTTCGATCATATGAACGCGGGAATAGATATCGCCGGGACGGAGACGGACGGCCATGCTTCCCCGTCTGTCTGCAAGGGTTATCACCACAGGCCCTATTTTATCGTGCATGGAGCTGTAATTAAAATCCCTGACTACGCCTATGACGGGATATGCCCGTGGTATCAGGCTGTCGTCCGGCTGGTAGAGCTTTTCGTTGAGGGGATCTTTCCAGCCTAATAATTGCACCGCAGATTCGTTGAGGATGACGCCCATGGAGTCAGTGGGATGGCCGGCCGAGAAGTTCCTTCCTTTTACCATCCGCATGCCCAAGGTAGGGATAAAGTGGTCGTCGATATACAGATTGGTAAACATAATCGTTGACCTGGCGTCTATAGTAGCGCTTCGCCACCATGCTTTCTGGTTATAGCCCGCGCCCTGGGTGGGCATGTCCCCCGCGAGGGTAGCATCGGCAACCCCGGGGAGCTTTGACAGTTCCTTACGGAGGGTCTTTACTTCATCGCCTGCTGTAAAAGCGTTGTGGATGATCAGCACCTGGTCCCGGTCATAGCCGATCCGGCGGTTACGGATATAGCTTAATTGATCGTAGATCACGATCGTGCTGATGATAAGGCCGATGGAAATAAAGAACTGAAAGACGACGAGACTGCTGCGGAGCCAGCTGCTTTTGAAGCCGGAAGCGATCTTTCCCTTTAGTACCTGGATGGGCTGAAAGGAAGACAGGTAAAATGCCGGATAGCTACCGGCAAGACAGCCTACTAACATAGCCAGCCCCAGCAGCAGGAGGAGAATGCGGGTAGAGAAAAGCTCGCTTGTCTGCAGCTCCTTACCCGAAAGGCTGTTGAACAGGGGAAGCAGGACCAGGGCGAAGCCGAGTGCCAGGAGCAGCGAAAAGAAGCTCAGCAGCACCGACTCTGTAAGGAACTGGATCATGAGGTGCCCTCTTGTAGAGCCTGCCACCTTGCGGATGCCGACCTCTTTAGCACGGTTGGCGGACCGGGCTGTGCTGAGGTTCATAAAATTTACGCAGGCGATCACCAGGATCAGGACAGCTATGCAGGAAAACACATATACATCATTTATATTTCCATTGGGTTCAAATTCATAGGATTTATTAGAATGCAGGTGGATGTCTTCCAGCGGCGTGAGATGGTACCGGAAATAGCTTCCCTGCTGTCGCATGTCCCCGATCGAAATGTGCATCATCTCCTTGAGCTCCCTGCCCATGTAAGTGTTAACGGTAGCATCCACACGGTCCTGCAGAAAAGCCCTATCCGTGCCTGGTCTCACCAGGATATAGCTTACCACTCCATCATTCAGCCATTTATTCTCATCACCCATCCAGGTGTCGCGCATAGGGCGGATAAAGCTGAAATGGAAATGCGACTGCCGGGGTATGTCCCTGAAGACCCCAGTGACCTTACAGAGGGTCTTGTCCTGCAGCTCCAGTGTTTTGCCGATGATGTCTGTACTGTTGAAATACCGTCTGGCAGCCGATTCGTCGAGAACAATGGAATGAGGTTCTTTTAAGACCGTTGCGGGGTCGCCCGCCAGCAAGGGGATCGCGAATACCTGGAAGAAGGTGGAATCGGCAAAGGCAAGATGATGGTCCTGGATCCAATTTCCCCCTTTTTTGACCATAATATCGCTTTGATTGCCGAAATAGCTGATCCGCACCATCTGTTCCACCTGCGGATATTCCTTTATCAGGGTAACGGGCAAGGGTTTGGGCGAGGTGGCCGAGTAAAACCGCGTATTGTTGAAAAAGATGTCGGCATCCAGGCGGTAGATGCGGCCGGCTTTTGGATTGTACCTGTCATAGCTGAGTTCGTCCAGCACATACAGCGCGATCAGCAGGCACACGCCAAGGCCGGCGGCAAGACCCATGATATTGATGGCGGTAAAGCCCTTGCTTTTCCAAAGGTTGCGGAGTGCGACCTTCAGGTAGTTTTTTAGCATGGAAGGTTATTTAGGAAAATTCAGACGCCTGAAATGGAGGAAAGGTTACAGTGATTTACTAATTTGCCCTCATGAAAAGGGCAAAAGTTCCGGGATCTGAATTTCCTGTTCTTTCCAAAGCTGTACTTGAACAGGAAAGAAAGATGCTCCTGGACCTGGGCAACGACATTACCAGGGTCCGGGATAAGAATGACCTGCTGGCCCTTTTCTCCAAGCGGGTGAAGAGTTTCTTCTACTTTACGCACACGATCGTCACCCTGATCGACTATAAGGACGAGACCTATTCACCTTTCCTGCTGGATCACCAAAACTCTCCTATCAGGGATCATCCCAGGTACCAGGAACTGGTAGATTCCCGTTTTTCGCTGAACGAGCCTTTTATTCAGGCGGTGCTGCACGCAGACGGCCCTATCTCTTTCGTGCTGGCGGACATCATGGACCAGCCAAAAAGCCCTTCCTTTCTCCGGGTCAATTATGAAGAAGGCGTGAGGGAAATATTGATGACCAGGCTTATGAAAGAAGACAAGCCGATGGGTTTTATCCATATCTATACCGACAGGGCCGGCGGCTTTACCAATGAGTTCAGGAGTACGATAAAAGGTATTGCTCCCCAGTTGTCGGGCGCCATTTCCAATATCATCAAGAACGAGGAGATCCTTAAAAAGGAAAAGGAAAAATCCCTGCTGCTGGAGTTTAGCTCCGATATAGCGGCAGTACGGACGAAGGAGGATCTGGCGACTACCGTCCGTACTTTTCTGAACAAGGTTAATCCTATGCGTGCCTATGTTATCCGGAAGATCAATGAGGACGAGTCTACCCTGAGCGCGTATGTTTATGACCCCGGTATCACAAAGATCGACAGTAAGGATTTGAAGGAGCTGGCCAGCACCAGTTTCCCCATCAATGACGGACTACATAGCCGGGTGCTCGACAGCGCCATTCCTTTGTTGTTCTCTGTAGACAGGGAGATACAACGGGGTAACGGCGTCAACTATCTGCAATATTGGAAACGGATGGGGCACAAAAATCTCGTGGGTGTCCGGCTGCGGAATGGAGAGACCAACCTGGGCATTTTATGGTTGGGCATTGAAGAGATCAATATCCAGCTGCTGCAGGGCATTTGCAGCCAGATATCCGTAGCCATGGCCAATATCATAGCCAATGAGCAGGTCAGCAAGAAACAGGAAGAGCAGGCTTTTCTGCTGAACTTCAGCCAGGATATTACGCAGGTAAGGACGAAGTCCGAATTGCAGGCGGCCATTTTCAGGGTGTTGGATAAGACCATGCACACGCAGCTGGCCATGATCCGGGTCATCGACGATGACGGCGTCCATCTGTCTCCTTTTATGTTCGACAGGACATTGTTTAAGCAGGTAGCAAATTATGATGAAATGGCATCTCACCGGATCACTATCGAGGAGCCTTATACTTCCCGGGTGCTGGCCAGCCATGAGGGGTTGGTGTTCAATGTGGAGGAAGAATTAAGGGATGGCAATGCCTATGCCAGGCTTTGGAAGACCACGGGGCTAAAAAATATGTATGGTCTGCCATTGCGGGCAGGCCATGTAAACATCGGCACTATCTGGCTGTTGGCCAATAAGCTGAGCCAGCTGATGGTGAGAGGCATTTGTTCCCAGATATCCATTGCCATCGCCAATATAAAAGCCAATGAAAAGCTGCTGGCCTATAAGAAACAGCTGGAAGAAGAGAACGACTATCTGAAAGAGCAGATCAGGACCATTTATAATTTTACCGAGATCGTTGGCAATGGCGAGGCCATGCGGGAAGTGTATCGACTGATGTCCGTGGTGGCGGCATCCAATACCACGGTGCTGGTGCTGGGGGAAACAGGCACCGGCAAGGAGCTGATCGCCCGGGCTATCCATAATGCATCACCGCGTAAGGACAAGCTGATGGTAAAGGTCAATTGCGCAGCACTGCCTGCCAATCTCATCGAAAGCGAATTGTTCGGTCATGAGCGGGGCGCCTTCACGGGCGCCATCGACCGGCGTATCGGCAAGTTCGAGCTGGCAGATCGTAGTACGCTGTTCCTGGATGAGATAGGGGAGATGCCGCTGGAAGCCCAGGTGAAATTGTTGCGGGTGATACAGGAGCGTGAACTGGAAAGGGTGGGTGGCAAGCAAACCATAAAGGTCGATGTACGGCTGATAGCTGCAACCAACCGGAACCTGGAAGATGAGGTGAAAGCGGGCCGTTTCCGTGAGGACCTTTATTACCGTCTGAATGTATTCCCCATTCTCCTGCCTCCTCTGCGGGAGAGACCGGAAGATATAGAGCCGCTTGCGAACTTTTTTGTTGCCAAGTACAGCCGGAATGCCGGCAGAAAGATCAGCAGGATCGCACCGAAAGCCCTGCAACAGTTGCGCAGCTATACCTGGCCCGGCAATGTGCGGGAGCTGGAGCATCTGATAGAGCGTAGTGTCCTGCTGGCGTCCGACAGCACATTGCAGGATGTGTATATTCCGAAAAGCACAACCTCCGGACAACAGATGCCGGCTCAACTGGCCAACCGCCCCCTGGAAGATGTCGAACGCAGCTATATCATCGAAGTGCTGAAGCGTTGTGCCGGTAAGATCTCCGGCGCCGGCGGCGCTGCCGAAATATTACAGATCCCCGGCAATACCCTGCACTCTAAAATAAAAAAGCTGGGTATCACCAAGGCCGACTATTTCTCATCAAAATGATCTTCTCTATTCCCTTTATATGATGAAAGCTGCCGTGCTTTCACTAAATACAGTGAAATTTTTTTGGCATATATTTTATTGATTATTGATTTTCAATAATTTGAAAATTTGGCATTTGCTTGGGTTTTAGTATACAAAATCAAAAATTTCAAATTATGAAAATCGTAGTCATCGGAGGCACCGGCCTCATCGGAAGTAAAGTAGTCGCCAAAATCCGCAAGGCGGGGCATGAGGTCATTGCTGCCGCTCCAAACACGGGCATCAATACCATTACGGGAGAAGGGCTGGCTGAAGCCTTGAATAATGCGGAGGTGGTAGTAGATCTTGCAAACTCGCCTTCTTTTGAAGACAAGGCCGTCATGGAATTTTTTCAGACATCCGAGCGCAACCTGCTGGCGGCGGAGATCAATGCGGGTGTAAAACATCACGTGGCGCTTTCAATTGTAGGCGTCGACCTTATGCAGGACAGTGGGTATATGCGCGCCAAGCTGGTGCAGGAAGATCTGATCAGAAAGTCCGGCGTGCCTTATACTATTATCCGGAGCACGCAGTTCCTGGAATTCCTGGCGGGCATCGCGAATCAGGCTACGGAGGGAAATGTGGTGCATATCTCGGATGTTCAATTCCAACCCATAGCGGCTGAAGATGTAGCGACTTTTGTAGCCGAAGCTGCGCTGGCAGCGCCCATCAATGGTATCAAAGAGATAGCCGGGCCGGGACGTTTTACCATGCCTGAGCTGATCACGCTGTTCCTGCAAGGTACGAATGACCCGCGCACGGTTGTACCCAATAGCCATGCTGTATATTACGGCGCCCAGATCAGCAATACTTCACTGGTACCTGCCGGTCAGGCAAGGCTGGGATCCATCGACTTTAAAACCTGGTTTGCAAGCCAGGCCCAACATGCCTAGCGTCTAATGGTCTGCAGGCTGTTGGAACGAAGATGACGGGTGCCAGCTTGCCGAGGCGGTTGTAACGGGAGTGCACTTTCCACCTGTTCGTGCACCAGGATATCCCTACGCCGGCGTAATGATCCTTACGAAAACCGGTCAACAACACGGCAATCCGACAGACAGCAGACCAATTCTTATTTATTCACTATTAAACTACAACACTATGCACTTTTCCTTTTTACATCCATTTAAAATGGACCTGCAGGATGAACATCCGCTGGTGGCCATTCATGAAGCTCTGCACAATACCAGCGAAGGCAGCGAATTTCTCGACGATGCTCTCCGCATGGAAGACCTGACCTGGACCCCCACCGAAGAAAGCGTTGCTGCCGGAAGTCCTGCCTACCTGTTGTAGCGGACCGGTAAATTATCAACCCAATAAATTTTAAATGATATGGAAAATTATCCATCACCCGACGATGCGTTGTCGGACCTCAGGAAAAAGGGCTATGAAGCTGATCTTAGCTTTGAAACAGACCCTTACGGTCTTTATAACGGTGATCTGGACCTCCGATTGAACCCAGATGCATATCATGTCGACAAAAGCATTCAGATCGAAGACCCATCCCATCCTGATGAAAGCGAGACCGTGTATGCTATTTCGACCTCTTCGGGTATAAAAGGCACTTTGACGGATATGCACAGCCAGAATATAGCCTCCATGTTGTCTACCCTTGCAGGCATCATCCGGGAGTTCAATGTGCCGGTGGACCAGTACCTCCGGGAAATGGCGGATCCGGTAATCAGCAATCCTTTTCAAAGCAGTGCCTCGACAGGCCGTATAAGGATCGGCGGGCCGGGCGGGTCGATGGTCCAAAAGGAGCGAAGCAGTCTATTCAGCAGCGCCCAGATCATCGAGTTTACGGATTGGGCGGCGGTACAAAATGCTTCCAGCCTTTGGGACGGGCTATATACAGATGTGATCAAACCCCTTAAGAAGAGGGATTTCCACTTCATCTTTCATCTGGGAAATGTTGCAAAGAAGCTGGTGTTCGACATCGACGAGGCGCTCGATATCATCGGGGATTATTCTTCTTTTGGAAAGGTGATGCTGATGCTCGACAACGACGAGATCAGTGATCTTTGGGGCAAGCTGAATGGTTGTAGTCCGGCCCCCGGCCTTTCCGGACCCGGGGTTGCACAGGCAAAGGAAAGATGCAATTTTATCTTCAATACCATGAACATAGATTCCCTGGTGGTCCTTCACGGAGATAATGCGGCCCAACTTTCCCGGGACAGGGGAGAAGTTGTCTTACCGGGCAGGCCGCGGACCGGCAACAGCGAAGTAATAAATGCCAGGGAGAGATTTAGTGTAGGCTACCAGATGGGGTTATTGCTCCAGTTGGATACGCTGCAGTGCATTGCTCTTGGCCTGGCGGTTTCGAAGGGGTATACGGAGCCGTCGTCCGGGATGGGTTCAGCGCAGCTGCTTGCATATATACATAATTGGGTAAGCGATCTTTAAATAAATTAAATCAATTTTATGAACACAAATGGCGTAAAAAACATCGTCCTGGTGCATGGCGCTTTTGCCGATGGATCCAGCTGGTCAAAGGTTATTCCTTTACTTCAGGAAAAAGGGTTTAACGTAATCGCAGCGCAAAATCCGCTCACTTCGTTCGACGATGATGTTGCTGCGGCCAGGCGGGCTATTGCTCAAATGGATGGTCCTGTGCTCCTGGTGGGACACTCCTATGGCGGGATGGTGATCTCCGAAGCGGGAAAAGATCCGAAGGTAGCTGGATTGCTCTATGTTGCTGCATTGATCCCTGAAGAAGGACAAAGTGCCAACGACGTCAATGCTGCGATGCCTACAACAGGGGTTGAACGTGAGTTCCGGCTTAGTCCCGATGGCTTTTTATCCTTATCGCCCAAAGCGATCAACGAGAATTTTGTACAGGATGTATCACCTGAAGAAAGAAATGTGGTATTTGCAACACAGGTACCATGGGTTTTGTCAGGCACCCAGCAAAAGGTCTACGATCCTGCATGGAAAAACAAGCCCTCATGGGTTATTGTCGCGGCAAAAGATGGAATGATCAATCCTGACCTGGAGCGATCCAAGGCCAAGGTGATGAAGGCGACTACGATCGAACTTGCATCCGGCCATGTTCCGATGATATCTCAACCAAACAAGGTGGCCGAATTCATTATCAGCGCAGCACAGACATTGCAGGCGCGTGTAGCTGTTCCTGCGGCATAGGGAATGGAAGCATCTGAAGAGGCTGTCTCATGGGAAGGGGCGGCCTCTTGTTATTATGAGTCTAACGGAGAACATTTAAAATGGGTTTTTCGACGCTTCTGATCTCATTTTGATCTTGTTTTAACAGTTCCA
>Ga0207671_10000608_pt1 | contig 47424 bp, 35 predicted proteins | sample KBSC24metaG_FD_184352 | JGI IMG/M metagenome (GOLD analysis project Ga0207671, IMG submission 184352) | Corn rhizosphere microbial communities from Kellogg Biological Station, Michigan, USA - KBS C2-4 metaG (SPAdes) (version 2) | ecosystem: Host-associated > Plants > Roots > Rhizosphere > Soil... | reverse complement strand
TCCGGCATATTCTGATCACCGTGCTCGCACTGGGGCTGCTGCTCGGCATCGACTGGGTCGTGGACGGTTTCACCGCCGTGTTCGCGGCCGTCGATCATCCCGGCCTGCCCGCTCGAGGATGGAACGTGTTCATCGGGCTGCTTGGTGCCTTTGCCGGTCTGACCCTGCTGAGCTGGCCGGGATTGTCGCTGCTGACACTGTCCCTCTTGGCCGGCCTGTGGATGATCATGCTCGGTGCCATGCAGCTGGGACTGGCGCGTCGGATCCGTGGCGGCGCTCGACCGGTCTAGGTCCCCTCCCGGATTCAGGAAAATGGCCTCCTGGCTCGGGAAACTAGTCGAAGGCGTCAGGCCGCTGCGAGGCCGATTTCACGTCCGCGCCGACGGTCTCCCAGGTGACCGCGAGCAGCACCAGGGTGCGGTCCCGCTGGTCCTTGAGCGACAGGCCGGTCAGCTTCTCGATCCTGCCCACCCGGTACAGCAGTGTGTTGCGGTGCACCGGCAGCGCGGCCGCGGCAGCCGTGTTGTCGAAGCCGTTGACGGCCAGACACCGCAAAGTGTCCGCCAGATCCACGGCGTCGGCCTGCTCCAGCGGACCGAAGACGCGCCGGACGATCCGGTCGGAGGCTTCCGGCGCGTCGGCCAGCAGCAGTTCGGGCAGGTAGTCATCGGCGCGCACCCGGCCTCGGCGTCGGGACAGGGCTGCGATCGCGAGTAGTGCGCGCAGTCCGTCAGTCGCCGCGCTGAGGCGATCGCGGGCAATCGGTGGGTTCTCGGCGAGGATCAGCCGCGGATCCTCGAGAAAAGCCGCCCAGCCGAACCGGTCTGGCGTCAGACCGGTTACCCGTACTCCCTCGGTGAACGCCAGTGCCCCCGCCGCGCGCATCCGCGACGCGAGGTCGACATGCCCAGCGACCGTGGCTCCGGCCAGCTCGGCGCTGAAGGGCCGGTACGGTTCCGTCAACTCGAACCCGAGCCGGGCGGCCCGGTCCCGGTCCTCGATCGTGACCGGCAGGCGGGCGCACAACCTGTCGAACAGAGCACGGGCCCGCCGGTCACCGGCCGTGGACGGTGCGTCCTGCTGATCGGCGTAGGCCCGGACGAACACCTCTACCACCAGGTCGAGGTAGTCCTCCAGACAGCCCCAGACCGTGTCCGCCTCCGCGATGAGCACCGCCCGGTCCTGGTCGACCGCCAGATCGAGCAGCGCCTCCCAAAACAGTCGCGCACCCCGGCGGTAGACCAGGATGCTGTCCTCGATCGGCTGGCCCGCGGCGGCGCGGGCGCGCAAGAACTCGTGCAGCTCAGACCGCAGATAGCCGTCCGGCGGAATCCCGTTGAGTATCCAGCGCAACACGAGGTCGACGTTCCACCGCACCACGGCGGTCCGGTCCACGGGCCACTCGAACCTCGTGTACGCCGGCAGCCGACCGAACCCGACCTCCATTCGGCGCACCACGACGCCGACGTCGAACTGCTCCAGAACGTGCCGCAATTCGCCGCCTACTCGGCCTGTGCCAGATGGAGGAGCCGCAGTCACGGGGTTGATCTTTCCACATACGTGTGCTTGTCCAGGCTCACTTGAGCGCGGTGGCGATTGCGTGGCGCGGTCTCGCGACGGAGGTGGTTGAACGGCTGTTGTGGACGGCGCCTACCCATCAGGTGGTGTAGTAGAGGCCGACTAAGCGGATGCGTCTGCCCTGTTTCCGCAGGTCGGCTGCGTGCCAGTCTGCCGCGTTCCCGTCCGGGGGCACTGTTGTTCGAAAGTCGCAGCTTCTATGAGCTGTGGCTTTCTGTTTTCCGCTATAGAGCGCTGTACCGGATGGTGGTGATGCTGTCACCGATAGAGACGCAAGAAGGGGTCTGCGATTAAACCCTCCAGGTCAGGTACCAGGCTGGCAGCGGACATCCGCCCACGAAAGCACGAGAACCCACGAACCCTGCCATACCAGCCTGCTGACAAGCTGCTTCATGGTGACGAAGGGTCACTGGGCCGGCATCGACCCGATGAGCCCGTCGGCCGATGCCGACCGGTGACCTCGGCCGACCCGGCCGCCGCTTCCAGCCGCCAGGCCTGGGCCACCGCAAACCGTTGCAGACGGCGCCTCGATACCGCCCGCTTTCGGACTCGAGGCCGTCATCCGCGGTCTCGGAGCTCAATTCGCACTTCTTGATGTCGGCGTCGTCGGCGAGCAGGTAGGCAAGGCGATTCTGCGAACAAGCTCGTGCTCTTCACCCATGGCCGAGTCCGCGACATTTTCGTCGATCGCGCTGGCGACTGGTCACAGCCCGTCGTGGTCCGGCTTTGTTCCTTCCTGAGCGCGGCCTCTGAAGCGGCCGCGCGACGTTCGTCCAGCCAGCTGCGGCTGCACCGCGGCTGGCTCGACTCGCGTGGCGGTCCCGGGCACGGCGAAGGCCGGCGTCCGAAGTGGACGCCGGCCCCCCACCGGCGCGATGACCGGGCAGGCGGATAGGTGTTCTCGCCCGATTCGGCAACCCTCACATCCCCGCCAGATCGGCGGGAGTCAAGAGGCTGCCGTGGGTTATTGCAGTCGGCCCGTGTACTGGACGGCGAAGTAGGAGTCAGTGAGCGTACCCGTGTTGGAGAAGCAGTAGATACGGATGTTGCGTCCGCCTGTGGTCGTGGACCAGGAGCCGACCTGGCATCGGTTGGTCCCCGATCCGTATGCGGTCACCTCGGCGTGGCCGCCGTCGAGCCCTTGGTCCTGGTAGGGCAGGAAGACGTCGTAGGTTCCTGCCGCGGGCCGGGAGATGGTGATCGTGCCCGAACCGGAGATGGTGGTGCTGCGCTGGTATGCCGGCGCCGGCGTGTAGCCGGCCGCCGAGGGCTGGTCGGCCCAGGCGTAAGCGTCCGCGGTGAGGTTGTCACCGAGGATGTTCATCCCGTTGACGTAGGCGATCGAGAAGTACTCGTCCGAGGCCGATCCCGCGCTGTTGTAGCACTGCACACCCACCCGCTCGTTCGAGCCGCTGGGACCCCAGCTGGTGACTTTGCACTGCCCGCTGGTCGTCGATCCGTACGCGGTGACCTTGACACCGCCGCCGGCGGCGGGGCCGAAGCTGTCGGGGAAATCGACCGTGTAGAACCCGCTGCCGGGAGTGTGGGCGATCGTGGCCAGGCCGCCGCCGCGGCTGTTGTACTGGTAGGCCGAGCTGGGTGTGTACGAGGTCGCGGTGGGGTTGTTGGCCCATGCGAAGGCGAGGGTGTTGGCGGATCCGCCTCCGGCGGTGAAGGAAGTGGTGAAGTACGAGTCCTGCGCCGCGCCGGAGAACGAGAAGCAGTACACCGCGACCTGTTCCTCGGTCCCGCTCGGCACCCAGGAGCCGACCTTGCAATGGGATGCCGTGGAGCCGTATGCACTCACCTGCGTGTTGCCGCCGGGGGAGGCGAGGTCGGCGAAGTGCACGAGGTAGGTGCCCACACCAGTGCGGCAGATCGAGTTGACCGAGCCGCGGCTGTTGTACGAGTAGTAGGACGCGGGCTGGTAGCAGCCGGCCTGGCTGGTTCGGTCGTTCCAGACGTAGCCGGAGGTGAAGGGGTCCTGCCCGACCACGGCGTGTGAGATCTCGCAGCCGCCGGTGCCGTTGTTGAAACTGTTGGACCAGGTCGACTGCATCGCGAACGAGCCCGTGGTGAAGCCGACGTCGGCCGCCGCGCCTTGGCCCGAGATGATCCAGGCGCACTTGTCGCCGTTCTCGTCGCCCGGACCCGTCCAGCCGCCGCGCGGATTCTGGTCGGTGATCGTCTCGGCGTACTCGTGCCCTTCGACGATCGTGACGCCGTCCAGGCTGCCGGCGCTGCCCGAATTGACGAAGTTCGTGCCGCAGCTGCCGCCGGCATCCGGCACGTACGGCAGGTTGGTGAACGCGATGTCGCCCACCGAGGATGCCGCGCCGACGTCCCTGTTCCAGTCGTGCCAGGCGCAGAAGTCGGAGAGGAAACCGTCGGGGTGCGTGCCGGTCGGCGAGACCACGACGTACTGCGCGTTGCGGTTGAGGATGGCGTTCGTGTTGCCGAAATGGCCGGCGGCGGTGACCGCCTCCTGGCCGAGCTGCAGGGCGGTCGCAGTGTTCGGGGCGGCCGCCGAGTTGTCGTACCAGACGCCGCCGAGGGCCCCGCCGGTGGGATAACCGACGTGCAGCGAGTTGAGCGGGCACGTCTGCGTGCCCACGGCGACACCCTCGCAGTACTGGGTCATCACGCCTGACCACAGCTCCCCACCGCTGCCGATGCCCTTGAACATCTGCTGTAGCCGGGGCGCCATGCCGGCCCAGTCGCCACTGAACGTGGTGTTGCCGTTGGCGTCGGTGCCGGCGGTGCCCCACTGAGTTCCCCAGAAGATCAGGTAGACCCGTTCCTTGCCGGTGGTCACTCCGATGCCGTCGACGCCGCCGTTGTAGCTGATGTTGTTCGCGGAGTCGAAGGGAACCACCTTGCCGTTCCCGGCAGCCCACTGCTTCATCCTGGCGGAGGTCTCCTGGGAGGGCACCGCGCCATGCCTGTATGGATGCTGATACGCCGGGGAATAGGGGTCGACCGGCTTCGCCGACGCCGCCTGGGAGGGGTTGGCGACCAGTCCGGCCGCGAGGAGCGCAAGCGCCGAGGCCGCGATCAGGCCGATTCGGGCCCGGCGGGGCAAGGCCGTGGTCGTGCGCCCGTCGGTTCGCGAGCCCTGCGCAGTGCGGCCGGCTAGAACCGACAGCTTCAAGCCGCGGTCATGCCAGATGGATCGTGCTCTGGACAACGTGCTTCCTTCCTTTCGTTGAGACGGGAATTGCAGGATGGATGGATGGATGGTGGTGAGGGAGGGGGGTGAGGGGAGCACAGGCCGGGGGGAGCGGGCGGCGGTCAGAGCGCCCAGGTCGAGCAGCTGACGGTGAACAGCGCCGTGTCGACGTAGCCGCCCACCGCCGGCCCGGTGCCGATGAGCACGTCGCCGACGACCTGCAGGTTGTTCAGCGTCGCCGTGGCTCCGCCCCAGCTCTGGAACGTGAGGGTCACGACCGCGGCGCCGAGGGGATCCAGCCCGAGCCGCAGGCCGAGGACGTCGGTCTGCGCGATGTCGAACGGCTGCGCCCCGGCATGCCGGTCGCTGAACAGCTGGCTTCCCGTCCCGAAGATGCTGTTCGGGTCCGCGGAGTACAGGACCGGCGTGCCGTAGCCGACCGGCGCCGTCCCCGCGCCGCTGTCGCCCGGCACACCCTGGTTGCTCACGACGGTGCAGGTCGCGACGTGCTTGCCCGGGTCCAGGTTCTCCCAATAGAGCAGGTCTCCGATGAACTTCTCCGGCGTCTTCATCTTCACGCCGATAGCAGAGCTCGCCGACGCGGTTCCCAGGCTCGTCAGGCCCGTCGCCGCCACCACCGCCGTGGCCGCGCCGGCGATCCACCGTCGCGCGCCGATCGATGCACGATTTGCCATACAACCCTCCCTGATGAGTGGTCTTGTGGCTTACAGTGTCGTCAGCGCGATCAGGGAAATATCAGGGCGCCGTCAGGGGGGCGGGGAGCATGGATTTCGGGACGGTCGACGCTGCCTTCAAACGAGGCAGGATCCACGAGGCGCTGAGCGCCTACAGGGCCGCGGCAGACGGTTCGGTGACAATCCCGGCGGGTCTGGCCTGGCGCTACGGCGCCGCCCTGTATCTGTGGGGAGACCCGTCCGCGGCAGTGGAAGTGTTGCGCCGCGCGGAAACCGAGGACGACACGGGCACGACGGAAGCCGTCGACACCGCGCTGGTGCTGGCCTGGACCGCATCAGCGTCCTGGCTCGCCGGCGACCAGGCGTCCTGCGACGACTTCGCGACGCGGGCCCACGGGGCCGCGAGCGCGTGCGGCGACAGCAGGGCGGTCGCCGCCGCCGAGGTGGCCATGGCCCTGCGCGCGAACCTGACCGGCGAGCCCGCCTCCATCCGCGCGCACTACGCCCGCGCGTTGGCGGCCGCCGAAGAGGTCGGCGACGTCGTCCAGGCCACAAGGGTGCGGGTCAACCTCGCCGCGGGACTCGAACGCGAAGCACGGTATGCCGACGCGCTGGAACAGCTCGAGCCGGCGGTGGAGCTGGCCGCCCGCGCCGGGCACGTGCTCATGCACGCCCTGGCGCTGATCAACAGAGCTGCGATGCGGCACCGCATGGGACGTCTGGACGAGGCCGTCGCCGACTTCCGCACCGCGGCGGACCTGTATCAGCGGTGCGACTGCCGCAAGCTGGCGTACGCGCTCAACGGCCTCGGCGACGTCCACAGACTGCGCGGTGCGAAAGGGCTGGCGCGCGCGGCCTACGAGGAGGCGGTCCGGGTCGCCGAGGACGACCGCAACCGGCAGGCGCTCGTGCCGGGCCTGGTAGGCCTGGTCCGCGTGATCGCCGACGAGCACCCCGACGAGGCGGCCGCGGCGGCGGGCCGCGCGGTCGAGGCCGCCGTGGGGCCGCACCTGGCTCTGGCCCGGTCGGCCGTCGCCACGGTCGCCCTGGCCCGCGGGGAGCACGCCGAGGCATTGGCCGGGGCGCGATCGGCCGCGGACACGGCGCGGTTGCACCGGGACCACACGGCGCTCGCCGAGTCGCTGGAGATCCAGGGCCGCGCGACGCCGGACGCCGCCGAGGCCCTCCGTCTGCTGGCCGAGGCCAAGTCGATCTGGGAGCGGTCCGGCGCCGAGGTCGAGTGTGACCGGTTGCGCGTTGTCCTGGCCCGGATGCCGGGTGCCGGCGCCGCTGACCGGGCCGCGGCCGGACCGGCCGCCCGGCGACTCCTCGCGGCGGGCGTGAGCCAGCCGGAGCCGCCGGCGATCGCCGTGCAGGTGAGGGTGCTCGGCCGCTTCCAGGTGCTCGTGGGCGCCGCGGAGGTTCCCGCGTCGGCCTGGCAGTCGCGGAAGGCCCGGGACCTGCTGCGCATCCTTGTCTCGCGGCGAGGGATACCGGTTCCGCGGGAGGAGATGGCGGAGATCCTGTGGGAACCTGAGGGCGCTGATGATGCCCGGACCGGACACCGGCTGGCCGTTGCGTTGTCGGTGGCGCGCGGCGTGCTCGATCCCCAAAGATGGCTGCCGGCAGAGCACTTCATCACCGGGGACGCGGCCAGCCTGGCCCTGCGCCTGGACCGGGTCGTGGTCGACGTCGAGGCGTTCCTGACCGACGCGCCGCTCGCGCTGCGCCGCGGGACGCGGACGGAAATGGCCGAGGTCGAGCAGCGCTACACCGGTGAGGCGTTCGCGGACGATCCCTACGCCGATTGGGCCCGGCCGCTCAGAGACGAGGCCCGCGCGACGCACACGCAGCTTCTGCACGCCCTGGCGGCGAACGCGGAGGAGCCCCACGCCGCGATCCGGTATCTCAACCGGGCGCTGATCAACGACCCCTATGACGAGCGGGCTCATCGGCGCATCGTGGAGATCCTTCAGGCGCAGGGCCAGCACGGCGAGGCGCACCGGGCCCGGACCCGGTTCGAGGATGCGATGGCCGAGATCGGGGTCCGGTAGCAGCCCGTCCTGGTGTGTGTTCGATGAAAGCCGACCCGCCGCGCAGAGCACGAAGGGGCGCCCGACCGTAGCCGGAACGCCTTAGAACCGTCCGCGTCAGCCACATGCCAACGTCACCGTCACGGTCAAGGACACCACCGGCGCGTCCGGCTCCACCTCCTTCACCTGGAGCGTCGGCACGAGCAGCGGCGGCGGCACGGTGACCGTCACCAACCCGGGCAGCCAGATCTGGATCACCGGCTACCCGTTCTCCGGCCTGCAGATCAAGGCCACTGACAGCAAGAACCTGGCGCTCACCTTCACCGCCACCGGCCTGCCGCCCGGCGTGAAGATCAGCGCCTCGGGCGCGGTCACCGGCACGCCGACCACCGCCGGAACCTACACCGTGAAGGTCACCGCGACCGACAGCGGCGGCTCCACCGGTACCACCAGCTTCATCTTCACCATCTACTGATCCTGATCCTCATCCTGATCCGGTCACCGGCAGCGGTCTGTACCTGATCGACGGACCGATCGACGGACCGATCGACGGACCGATCGACGGGCCGCCCGACATGTCCCAGCCGACGAGTGCGGCTGACGACCGGTCGGGCGGCCCGTTCGGGGTGATCGTATGCGTGTTCTGTTTGCCAAAGGCTCGCCGCGTGTTCACGCTGCGTCGGTAGGGCAAGCGCCGCGCAGCGGAATGCTGGGGCGCGCCCACAGACCTCGATGAAGGGACATGAGCGTGTCCAGAATCCGCAGAACGGCGATCGGTGTGGCCGCGCTTGGTTCGGCGCTCGCGCTGACCAGCGCCGCGGTCAGCGCCGCCGCTTCCGGCAGCCCGGCGGCGTCCGGCGCCAAGACCACCACCCCGATCAAGCACCTGGTGGTCATCTTCCAGGAGAACGTCTCCTTCGACCGCTACTTCGGCACCTACCCGAACGCGGCGAACACCTCCGGCCAGGAGTTCCGGGCCAAGGGCAACACCCCCAAGGCCAACACCCTTGCCGACACCAAGGGCGCGGGCGGCAAGGGGAACCTGCTGACCAACAACCCGAACAAGGACGCCTCGGGCAACCAGGTGAACCCGCATCGGCTGAACCCGTCGAACCTGAACGACATCGTTCAGTGCGACCAGGACCACGACTACAACGACGAGCAGAAGGCCTTCGACGGCGGGGCCATGGACAAGTTCGTCACCACCGTCGGCAACGGCGGCGGCAAGAGCGGCACCGGTGCCGCGTGCAGCCCGAGCGACGTGATGAACTACTACGACGGCAACACCGTCACCGGGCTGTGGAACTACGCGCAGCAGTACGCGATGAGCGACAACTCCTTCGGCACCACGTTCGGTCCGTCCGCCCCGGGCGCGATCAACCTGGTCTCCGGGGACACCGGCAACGTCGACAAGATGATCAACGGCGCGGCGACCAACGGCGACACGGTCGCCGACGGCAAGGGCGGCACCTCCCTGATCTCCGACGCGCAGCCGTACTACGACGACTGCTCCACTCGCGACGCCGCGTCGCTGACCGGTGAGAACATCGGCGACCAGCTCAACGCCGCCGGCCTGAGCTGGGGCTGGTTCCAGGGCGGCTTCAAGCCCACGACCTCCTTCGCCGTGGCGACCAAGGCCAACCCGCAGCCGACCAGCACGTTCACCCCGGACGAGTTCAAGGGCAAGTTCGCCACCGCCCCGGCCTCCGACCAGGGCCTGTGCAACGCGGTCCACCCGGTCGGCGCGGCGGTCGGCGGTACCGGCGGCGCCACGGCCGGCGCCACCAACTACGGCAACAAGGACGACTACATCGCCCACCACGAGCCGTTCCAGTACTACGCCTCCACGGCCAACCCGCACCACCTGGCCCCGGCCTCGCTGAACACGATCGGCACCGACACCCAGTCCTACGTCAACGGCGTGCCGCAGTTCGACACCGCCAACCACCAGTACGACACCAGCGACTTCGACTCCCTGGTCGCGGCGATCTCGCACGGCTACGTGTCCCCGGACAAGCTGCCGGCCGTCAGCTTCCTGAAGGCCCCGGGCTACCAGGACGGCCACGCCGGCTACTCGGACCCGTACGACGAGCAGCAGTTCATCGCCAACGAGATCAACGCTCTGCAGCACACCCCGGACTGGTCCAGCACCGCGGTCGTCATCAACTACGACGACTCCGACGGCTACTACGACCACGCCTACAGCGGCGTGCACAACCCGTCCAACACCGTGAACGCCCCGACGCCTCCCGGCCCGCAGGACTGGCTGAACGGCGCCGGCATCTGCGCCACCAGCGCCGCCCAGAAGCCGCTGGCCGGCCAGAACGGCCGCTGTGGCTACGGCCCGCGCCTGCCGCTGCTGGTCGTCTCCCCGTTCGCGAAGCACAACTACATCGACCACACCCTGACCGACCAGAGCAGCATCACCAAGTTCGTTCAGGACAACTGGAAGCTGGGCACCATCCCCGGCTCGTTCGCCACCGTCGCCGGAAGCCTGAACGGCATGTTCGACTTCCACGGCAACCACGGCCACAACGACCAGCTCTTCCTGGACCCGATCACCGGTCAGCCCGCGGTCCGCGGCTGACCTCGGCGTGAGCTGAGCACTTCTCGGCGGTGGTGGGCCCGGACGTCGCGTCCGGGCCCACCACCGCCTTCGTCGAAGGAGCGGGGAGGCGTGATCGGCCGCCCGCCGGTGTCGCAGCCTGATGGGGGATGGGGAGGCCGCACTCGGCGGTGTGGGCGCTGACCAGCCGCCCCGACGGCCACTTCCGTCGCAGGACGAGCGTCAGGAGCTCGTGTCGATCGGGATCTTCCTGGAGTGCCCGGTGACCGGCCCGGTCGGAGCGGTCACGGTCAGCACGCCGTGGTTGTAGCCGGCCTTGATGTCGTCTTCCTTGACCCCCTCGGGCAGCTGGACACTACGAGTGAAAGAGCCGTAGAGGAACTCCGAGCGCTTGCCTTCTCGCTTCTCCTCGGTCTTCTCGGCGTGCACGGTCAGGATGCCGTGGTCGACGGTGATCTCGACGTCCTTGTCCGGGTCGATGCCGGGCAGTTCGGCCTTCACCGTGTAGGTGCCCTTCTCCTCGTACTCCTCGACGCGGATCGCGTGTTCTCCGCTGCCGAACATGCTGCGCGGGCCGAAGGGAAAGTCCTCGAACCATTCGGCGAGGGCCGGAACGGCGTGGTGGCGTAGCTGAACGGACATGATTGCTCTCCTCGGGCGATGGTGCGGGTTGATGCCAGCCGGATCTGCGTGCCCCACCCCTGTTCATCGTCGGTCGGTACTCCGGGGATCGCCACTCGGGCGGAGACCGTGATCATGTCGCTATAAAATGGCCGGGACGTCCTGCCGCGGATGCCAGAGCTTGATCGAAGAGTCGGTGATCCTCCATGCGAACGAACATCGTCCGACACGAAAACCTGATGGTCAGCTACTCCGTGGTCAACGGCTGGGCCGTCCTCGAACTCGACGGCGAGGTCGACATCCACACCGCGCCCCTGGTCTGCGAAGCGGTGACCGGGCTCCTTGAGGAGGCGCACCTCTTCTTCGTGCTGGACTTCGGGTTCGTCACCTTCATGGACTCGACCGGTCTGGGCACGCTCGCGAAGATCACGAAGCGCGTCGACAAGCAGGGGGGTTCGCTGCGTATCGCGTCCGCGTCGGGCAGGCTGCTCCGCGTTTTCGAGCTCACGGGTCTGCTCGACGCCTACGAGTTCCATTCCTCGGTGGAAGAGGCGACGCGAACGGTTTCGCGCGCAGGCGGCCTCCACTAGCGGGGCCCGGCGCCGTCACACGACGCTGATGCGGATGTCCGGGATCTGGTGCAGCGTGTTGTGCACCGTGCAGTGACCGATCACGGCCAGGAAGGCTTTTTGGCGCTCTTCGGGCAGCGTGGGCGCGCTGACGGACACCGTGATCGACGCGATGCGCGCCGGCCGGTCGGTGGCCATGGTGAACGAGGCGGTGGCCCGCAGGCCCCGGCGGCTCAGGCCGTGCCGGTTCAGGTAGCGGCCGGCGTAGAACGCCACGCAGGAGACGACAGACGAGACGAACAGCTCGGTGGGCGTCGGCGCGGTGTCGGTGCCGCCGTCGGCCAGGGGCTGGTCGACGGTGATCAGGTGACCGCGGACGCCGATCACGTACCGCTCGCCGTCGAGGTGCTCGACGGTCACTGCTTTCCAGTCCGGCTGTTCGGGGGTGAGGTGTGCGAGGTCCTGCGTCCCGGGTGCCGAAGACACGGATGTCGAAGACACGGGTGCCGAAGACACGGGTGCCGAAGACATGGAGGTCGTCGTCAGGGGCTCTTGAGCTGTCATCGCGGCATCCTTTCTTGCTATACGGCATCGGCCCTTGGTCGCTCGGACTGTCGGGTCAGCCTGTGTCCGAAAGATCCACTTCACCCTCACGGTAGTGCGGAAGGCGCACCCGCGAGCAGGGCCGAAGGATCGGGCCCGGCCGGGCCGATCGGCCCGGCAGACTGCGCCGGGCGCCATTTCCGGAAGGGGGGATTGATGATGTTTCACCAGGTCTTGTGACGAAGATCGGGTTTATAGTTGAGGGTGAACCTGCAAGGCGAGCGTGGGAATCCGGAGCCCCGTTGCGGGTTTTCGCTGTTCGGTCCGGACCATGCGAGGCGATCATGAACGGTTATGGCGACAGCCCCCGTGATGACGCGCGGTGGGCGATTCGCGGCACGGTGGTGATCGTGGTTTCCGGTCGCCGGCAGGTGCGGATCCGGAAGACATCGGGCCGCAAGCTGCGCGATCTTCCCGAGCTCGACCTCAGGACGCCTTCGGGGCGGCGGTTGCCGTTCTGACGCGCGGTGCGGTCGAGGAGGTCGGCCAGGTCGTCTGGGCCGTCGTGGAAGGTGAGGAGTGACCATGGACAAGGCACCGGACTCCGAGCACGAAACCGATTGGGGAGTCGTCGTCCACCTGGCCGAAGACCGGACGCGGACCATCGCCCACGCGACCCTCGAAGGCGGCGGGCCGGAGCTGACCGGCCGTGGCGAGGCCCACCGCAGCCCTTACGACTCCGACGTGCCGCGCATCGGCGACGAGCTCGCGGCCGGCCGGGCGCTGATGGACCTGGGCTACAAGCTGCTCCGCGCGACGGAGGACGACATCGGCGCCCTGGAGGGGCGTCCGATTCACCTGAAGCAGTGAACGCGGTCGGAGCGGGCCCGGTCCGTTCGGACCGGGCCCGCTCGCTGCCGCGCGTCCGACTCGCCCTGCTGTCAGCCCCCGGTCCGGCGGGACCGCCGCCGCACGGCCCTGCGGATCTCGTCCGCGCCCCAGACGATCACCGGGAACGGCGCCACCGTCGCCAGCTCCGCCGGACCGAGCGCCGCCGTCCCGAACGCGGCGTGCGCGGCCGGCAAGTACACCAGCAGCGCCGCGAATCCCAGCGCCACGCCGACGCCGACCAGCAGCAGCCGGTTGGTGAACACGCCGACCGAGCGCAGGGAGGCGTGGTCGGTGCGCGCGGCGAAGGCCACCCCGATCTGGCAGAAGACGATGCCCAGCCAGGTCGTGGTGGTCGCCTGCCGGTAGGCATGGTGCAGCGGCGATCCGGCGGCCACCGCGTCTCCGGGGCTCCATCCGGCCCGGACCAGGGTGAGGAAGAACCCCGCGAGGACCAGGGACGCCGAGATCGTCCCCAGGAACGCCCACGCGCGCACCAGCAGCGCGCGGTCGATGATGCCCTGCGAGCGCCGCCTCGGCGGCCGCGTCATGAGGCCTGGTTCGGCCGCCTCGCGCGACAACGCCAGCGCCGGGACGGTGTCCGTGCCCAGGTCCACCGCGAGGATCTGCATCACGGTCAGCGGCAGCGGCACCAGGCCGCCGGCGAGGGCGAACACCAGGAACGGAACGAGCTCGGGCAGCAGATGGGCGAAGATGTAGACGATGAACTTGCGGACGTTGTCGTAGACCCGGCGTCCGTCCTCGACGGCGGTCACGATCGTCGCGAAGTCGTCGTCGGTGAGCACCATCGTCGCCGCTTCGCGCGCGACCTCGGTTCCGGAGCGGCCCATCGCCACGCCGATGTCGGCCCGCCGCAGCGCCGGAGCGTCGTTCACCCCGTCGCCGGTCATCGCCACCACTTCGCCGAGGGCGCGCAGCGCGTCGGCGATCCGCAGCTTGGCCTCCGGCGAGCTGCGGGCGAAGACGATCTCCTCGGGGCCGGTGAGCAGCGCGTCCAGCCGGCTCTCGCTCATGGCCTCCAGTTCGTCGCCGGACACCACCCGCAACCCGGCGCCGCTGCCGATGCCGACCCGGCGCGCGACGGCGGCCGCGGTCAACCCGTTGTCGCCGGTGACGACGTGGATGCGGATCCCGGCCGCGTGCGCGTCGGCGATGGATGCCGGGACATGGGCTCGCGGCGGGTCCTGCATCGCGGCCAGCCCGAGGAAGTCCAGATCGCGCTCGACCGCGGCCCGATCGGTGGGAGCGGGCTCGCCGGGTGCGGCGTCGCGGCGTGCCACGGCCAGCACTCGCAGTCCGGCGGCGGCGAGCCCCTCGACCTCGCCGCCGACGGCCTTCCGCTCGCCTTCGGACAGACGGGTACAGCGGTCCATGACCGCTTCTGGAGCTCCTTTGACCAAGACGCGCCAACCGGTCGTGTCGCTGTGTTCCACGACCGACATCAACCGCAGTCGGGGGTCGAAGTGGAAGACTTCCAGCCGGTCTGCGTCCCGCTGCCCGGCCGGCACCGCGCAGCCCAGTACCGAGGCCGCCTCCAGCAGAGCCAGCTCCGTCGGGTCACCGTCGCCGGCGTCCCCGGGCTCCTCCGGCAGCGTCGCGGTGGTGCAGGAAGCCGCCGCCCGCGTCAGGTCCAGGATCGCGGCCGCCGGCGGCGTGCCGGCCGAGTCCGCGTCGCCGGGCCTGTACTCGCCCGCCGGCGTCCACAGCCGGGTCACCCGCATCCGGTTCTCCGTCAGCGTCCCCGTCTTGTCGGTGCAGATCACCGTGGTGGAACCCAGCGTCTCCACCGCGGACAACCGCTTCACCACCGCTCCGCGCCGCGCCAGGTCGCGGACTCCCACAGCCAGGGCCAGGGTGATCGTCGGCAGGAGCCCCTCCGGCACGTTGGCCACCAGCAGCCCGATCGCGAAGCTCGCCGCCGCGGCGATCGTCAGGCCGGCGGCCAGCCCCACCGGCAAGAACGCCGCCGCGACGCCGATCCCCACCGCGGCGATCAGCCACGCGACCCGCTTCACCTGCTGCTCCAGCGGGCTCTGCTCCCGCCGGACCCGCTGGCTCAGCGCCGCGATCCGGCCCAGCTCCGTGTGCATCCCGGTGGCGGTGACCACGGACCGTGCGGCGCCGCCGGTGACCATCGTGCCGCTGAACACCAGGTCGCGGCTGAACACCAGCGGGCCGTCGGTGTCGAGCAGCTCGGCCGAGCGGTACACCGGGACGGACTCCCCGGTCAGCGCCGAGAGGTCCACCTCCAGCCCGCCGTCGGCCAGGCGGGCGTCGGCGCAGACCCGCTCGCCCTCCTCGAGCAGCAGCAGGTCGCCGGGGACGAGGTCGGCGGCCGGGACGACATGGGTGTTCCCGTCGCGCACGACGCGTGCGTGCTCGGGGAGGAACGCCGCCAGCGCCTCCACCGCCCGCTCGGCCTGCATCTCCTGGGCGAAGGCGAAGAAGGCGTTCAGGACGACGACCGCGAAGATCGCCACCATCAGGTTCGGCAGTCCGGTCACGCCGGCCAGGGCGGCGGCCAGCGCCAGCAGCAGGGCCAGCGGGTGCGTGAACTGCCGGGCCAGCTCGCCGGGCCAGCGGCTGCCCTCGCGACGGATCAGGGTGTTGGGGCCGTAGACCACGAGGCGCCGGGCGGCCTCCCGCTCGGACAGGCCGTCCGGCCGGCTGTCGAGATCGCGGAAGAGCTTGTCGAGCGGCTCCCGGGGGTCGGTCTGGTCCGGGGCCCCGACGGTGACCGTGTCCATAGCGCCGAAGGTATTTCGGGCGCCGGCGGCCGGCCAGAGTCCATGGGCATGGCCGGCATGCCGGGAAGGCGCGGTTCGGGCCCGGGCCGAAGGGCCCGCCGGCACTCGGCTGTGGGACACGGCGTCAGCCTGTCCGCGTGACGAGGAACCCCGCGCACGCCTCCAGCGTGTCCAGGCGCGCGTAGTCGTCCTCGTCGATCCCCACGCCGGTGCGACCGGACAGGGTCTCCACGAAACTCAGGAAGTCGAGGGAATCGAGCTCCAGCTCCTCGCGCAGGACGGCGTCCGAGGCGAGTCCGCTCGAATCCGCGCCGGGGACGGCGGCGGCCAGCGATTCGCGGACCACTGTCAGGGCTTGTTCACGGTCCATCACAAATCCTCCGGGTGGTGCAGCAGGCGGTCGACGGTGGCGAGGTAGCGTGCGCCGACCGCGCCGTCGCCGGCGCGGTGGTCGGCCGACAGGGTCGCGGTCACGCAGGGGCGGACGCCCAGCAGGCCGTCGACGGCGACCGGCCGGTCCAGCACCCGCCCGTAGCCGACGAGGGCCACCTGCGGCGGATAGATCACGCCGAACACCGCCTCGACGCCCTGGTCGCCCAGATCGGTCACGGTGATCGTGGGATCCGCGGTCTCCGAGGCGCGCAGCCTGCCGGTGCGGGCCCGCCGGACCAGGTCGCGCAGGCCCGCCATCAGCGCGGGCAGGGAGAGGGTGTCGGCATCGTGCAGGGCCGGGGCCACCAGGCCGCCCTCGCGCAGGGAGACGGCCACGCCGAGGTGGACGGCGGCGGGCCGGACGTGGCCGCCGTCGATCCAGAACCCGTTCATCTCCGGCACCTTGCGGGCGGCGACGGCCGCGGCCTTCAGGAGCAGGGCGGCGGGCACGAGGCGCTCGGCGACCGGTACGGCGCGGTTGTGCTCGCGCATCCACGCCACGGCCGCGGCGAGGTCGATCGTCGTGGACAAGTAGTAGTGCGGGATCTCGTGCTTGGACTTGCTCATCAGGTGCGCGATGGCCTGGCGGCGGGCTTGCGCGTGGCCGTCCGGTGCCGGTGGTTCCGGGGACACCGCCGGCCGGGGGGCCGCTGCCGGCGCCGGGGATGCCGGTCGCGCCGGCGTGGCCGGGCCGGAGGCCGCCGCGCGTACGTCGCGGGCCCTTATCGTCCCGTCGGTTCCCGTGCCGTCGATGCCGCGGAGATCCACTCCCAGCTCCGAGGCGGTGCGGCGGGCATAGGGCGTGGCGCGGATCCGGCCGCTGTCACGGCTGGCGGCTTCCACGTCCGCCCGGGTCACGCGGCCGGCCTTCCCCGATCCGCGGACGGAGTCCAGATCGACGTGCCGGTCGTGCGCGAGGCGGCGCACCAGCGGTGTCGTCCGGGCGGCGGTGCGTTCCGTGGTCTTGGCGGTGTCGGCGGCCCCGGTGGCCTTGGTGCTATCGGTGGCCTTGGCAGCCTCGGCGGCCTTGATGGTCTCGACGGTTTTGCCGGCCTCGGCTGAGTCCTCGGTGTCGGCGGTCTCGGCGGTCTCGCCGGTGTCCGTGGCGCCCGCGGGTGCGTCCGTCCGGCCACCGTCGGCGAGCACCGCCAGCACGGTCCCCACCGGCACCGTCGTCCCCGGCTCCACCAGCAGCTCCTGGATGGCGCCGTCCTCGAAACACTCCACCTCGATGGCCGACTTGGCCGTGTCCACGACCGCGACCGCCTGTCCCTTGACGACCGTGTCGCCGGGTCGGACCAGCCACTCCACCAGCGAGCCCTCGGTCATGTCGGCGCCCAGGGACGGCATCCGGAACTCGCTCATGGTCAGCCCACCGTCCGCCGGGCGGCCGCCATGATGTCCACGATCGCCGGAAGCGCCGCGTCCTCCAGGTGTTTCGGGTAGGGCACCGGCACCTCGGCCCCGCACACCCGTTCCACCGGCGCGTCCAGCTCGTAGAACGCGAGTTCCGCGATCTGGGCGGCGATCTCCGCGGACAGCCCACCGGTCCGCCATCCCTCGTCGACCACGACCGCCCGGTGGGTGCGGGCCACCGAGCCGGCGATCGTCGCGCCGTCCAGCGGGCGCAGGCTGCGCAGATCCACCACGTCCGCCGAGATCCCTTCGGCGGCCAGGGCGTCGGCGGCGGCGAGGACCTTGGGCAGGCTCCCGCCGTGGCAGATCAGCGAGACGTCGTTCCCGGCCCGGCGCACGGCGGCGGAGACGATGTCGTAGGAGGCCGGCGGCGGCACGGCGGGTCCGGTGGCGTTGTACAGCGATCCGTGCTCGAAGATGACCACCGGGTCGGGATCGGCCAGCGCCGGCGCGAGCATGTGACGGGCGTCCTGGAGCGTCCCCGGGGACAGGACCCTGATACCCGGGATGCCCGCGTACCAGCCCTCCAGGCTGTGCGAGTGCTGGGCGGCGAGCTGCCGGCCGGCCCCGGTGGTCATGCGGATCACCACGGGCACCCCGACCTGGCCTCCGGACATGTGCAGGAGGGTCGCGGCGTTGTTCAGGATCTGGTCCAGCGCCAGCAGGCTGAAGTTGACGGTCATGATCTCCACGATCGGCCGCATCCCGGCGATCGCCGCGCCGATGCCGGCGCCGACGAACCCTGATTCGGACAGCGGCGTGTCGCGGATCCGCTCGGGCCCGAACTCCTCCAGCAGACCGAGGCTGACGCCGAAGGCGCCGCCGTAGGACCCGACGTCCTCGCCCATGAGGAAGACCCGTTCGTCGGCGCGCAGGGCTTCGCGGATGGCCGCCCTGAGCTCGTCGCGGAAGCTCGTCCGCGCCGTCTCCTGTTCTGGGGTCCGGGCCGGGGCGGCCATGTCAGGCCCCTTCGTGGGTGACGAACCGCAACAGGTCCGCGACCGGCTCGACGGGCGCCTCCTGGGCGGCCTTCACAGCCCGGTCCACGGCGGCGGTCGCGCGCTCGGTCATCTCCGGCAGATCAGCGGTCCCGGCCGGAAGGCGTCGCATCAGCAGCGGGATGGGGTCGCGCTCACGCCAGCGTTCGATCTCTGCCTTGTCCCGGTAGCGGTCGGGGTCGTACATCGAGTGGGCGCGGAACCGGTAGGTCCGCATCTCCAGGAAGTGCGGGCCGTTGCCGGCGAGGATGCCGTCGACCGCTCGCCGGGCCGCCTTCTCCACCGCGACCACGTCCATCCCGTCGACCGCCCACGCCGGCATACCGTAGGAGGCCGCACGCATCGCCAGATCGGTCTGCGCGTGCTCGTGGGCCAACGGGGTCCCCATCGCGTAGAGGTTGTTCTCACAGACCAGCAGCAGGGGCAGATCCCACAGCGCCGCGAGGTTCGCGGTCTCGTGGAACTCGCCCTCGGCGACCGCGCCGTCCCCGAAGAAGCAGCAGGTGACCCGGCTGCGGTCGGCCATCTTGTCGGCCAGCGCCAGCCCCGCGGCGATCGGCAGCCCGCCGCCGACGATGGCGTTGCCGCCGTAGAAGCGGCGCCCGGCGTCGAACAGGTGCATCGACCCGCCCCGGCCGTGGCTGCAGCCGGTCGCCTTCCCGTACATCTCGGCCATCACCGCCTCCGGCGGCACGCCGCGCGCCAGCGCGTGCCCGTGCTCGCGGTAGGTGGACACGACCGCGTCGTCCGGTGACAGGGCCGCGTTCACGCCGACCGCGACCGCCTCCTCGCCGATGTACAGATGGATGAATCCGCGGATCGCCCCGGAGCTGTACAGCTCGACGCAGCGTTCTTCGAAGGCCCGGATGAGCAGCATCTGGCCGGCCAGGTCCAGCAGGTGCTTGGTCTGCTCACTCGGTTCGGGCGCGGCTTCCCCGTCGCGTTCTGCCCTAGGGTGCGCGGGCTCCTGGACATCGTTCTGGCGCGCGCTTGTCATGGTGAGTCTCCGTCTTCCAAGGTGGAGGTGTCGCCTTCTGGAAGGCCCTGCTCCCGGGCCCGCAGCAAGCGGCGCATCACCTTTCCGCTGCGGGTCTTGGGCAGGTGCTGGTCGAAGTCGACCTCCCGCGGGGCGACGGCGGGTCCCAGGCGCCGGCGGGCGAACGCCAGGATGTCGGTCCGGAGCTCCGGGCCGGGCTGGAAGCCCGGGCGCAGCGACACGAACGCCTTCACGATCGCGCCGGCCACCGGATCCGGCCGTCCGATCACCCCGGCCTCGGCCACCGCGGGGTGCTCCATCAGGGCGCTCTCCACCTCGAACGGGCCGATCAGATGGCCCGCCGACTTGATCACGTCGTCGGTCCGCCCGACGAACCAGATGTAGCCGTCGCGGTCGCGGCGGACCAGGTCGCCGGTCACGTACCAGCCGTCCACGAAGGCCTTCCGGTAGCGGTCCTGGGCGTGCAGGTAGCCGCGGAACATGGACGGCCAGCCGGGCCGCAGCGCCAGGACGCCCTCGGCGAACGGGTCCTCGACCGGCAGGACCCGGCCCCTGTCGTCGGCCATGGGACGGCCCTGTTCGTCGGCGGCCAGCACCGCTGCCTGGAAACCGGGCAGCGGGCGCCCCATCGACCCCGGGCGGATGGCACACGCGGCGACGTTCGCGACCACGATGCAGCCTGTCTCGGTCTGCCAGTAGTTGTCGTGGACGGGCAGTCCCAGCACGTCGGCGCCCCACCGCACCGCTTCCGGGTTCAACGCCTCGCCGACGCTGGCGATGAACCGCAGGGCGGACAGGTCGTGGCCGCGCGGCAGGTCGTGGGGACCGGTGCGCGGCGTGGCACGCATCAGCATCCTGATCGCCGTCGGCGCCGTGTACCACACCGAGACGTGCTCGCTCTCCAGGACGTGGTACCAGCGCGCGGCGTCGAACTCGCCGGCGTCCACCACGACCGTCGCCCCGATGGTGAGCGGCGCGATGATCCCGTACGACATCCCGGTCACCCAGCCCGGGTCGGCGGTGCACCAGTACACGTCGCCGGGGCGCAGGTCCAGCGCGTACTCGGCGGTCACGCGGTGGGCGACCACGGCCTGGTGGACGTGGACGGCGCCCTTGGGCCGGCCGGTGGTGCCGCTGGTGAAGTGCAGCAGGGCCATGTCCTCGCCGGAGGTGGGCGGGATCGTGAAGTCGGAGGACGACTGCGCCATCAGGTCGTCCCAGGACACCGTGCCCGGCAGCTTTCCGGTGTACGGGCCGACGATCACCACGTGCTTCAGTCCGGGCAGATCCGCCCGCCGGCCGGCGACCTTGCGCCGGTACAGGGCCTCGGTGGTGACCAGGACGCGGGCGTCGCCGAGGGTCATCCGCTCGGCCACCGGGTCGGGGCCGAAAGCCGCGAACAGCGGACTCAGCACGCTCACGTTCTTCAACGTGCCGAGCACCGCCACGTAGAGCTCCGGGCAGCGCCCCAGCAAGGTGAAGACCCTGTCGCCCCGGCCGATGCCGAGCGCCCGCAGCCCGTTCGCGAAGCGGTTGCTCAGGGCAGCAAGCCCGGCGTAGTTCACGGTCGTGACCGGCCCGGACGGCGCGACGCAGCGCAGCGCCGCGTGCTCGCCCCGGCCGTCGCGGACGTGCCGGTCGACGGCCTCGTCGGCGATGTTGACGCCCCGGCCGCCCGGCAGCCCGGCCAGCTCGGCCCGGGCCCGGTCCCAGCGGAACGAGCGGCAGGCCGCCTGGTAGTCGGGGAGGTTCGGCGGGACGGCCGAGCGGCCGGACGTCGCGACGGTCTGGCTCGACTGGCTCATCGCGGCTCCCGAGGGTCGGCGTGAACCCCTTTTCGATCATGACCCGGGGCGGCCGTTCGCCGACAGGGCCGGAAGTCCCACCTGCGTTCGGGCTGACCGGCCCCTGCCGCCTCCGATGCCGGAGCAGGCCGCCGAGCCGTCGGCGCGCGTGCGCGGACGGCACCCGGCGCGCCGGGTCACAGGGCCGCAGCGGACTCCCGTTCCATCGCGGGGCTGTACTGTCCGTACCGCGCTGCCGAGTTCAGCTCGGCCCGGTGACGCAGGGCCTGCTGAGCCGCGTCCAGGTTCTCGTCCCGGCCGGCCCAGGCATGTAGAGCCGGCTGCTGCAGGGCGCGCCCGAAGGAGAACGACAGCTGCCACGGGTGGGGGCCCAGTGCGTTCATGGCGCTCAAGTGAGCCGTGGCGTCCTCGTCGGACTGGCCGCCGGACAGGAACACCATTCCCGGGACCGCGGCCGGGACGTGGCGGTAGAGGACGTCGAGGGTCGCCTCGGCCACGCGCGCCGCGTCGGCCTGCTCCGGCGCCGCGTAGCCGGAAAGGACCATGTTCGGCTTGAGCAGGGTGCCCCTGAGGTCGACGCGCTGGACGTAGAGCTCGTCGTAGACGGCCGCGAGCACCCGCGCGGTCGCCTCGGCCGAGTCCTCGATCGAGTGGGTGCCGTCCATCAGCACCTCCGGCTCGACGATCGGGACCAGGCCGGCCTCCTGGCACAGCGCCGCGTAGCGGGCGAGGGCGTGCGCGTTGGCCCGCAGGCAGTCTGTGCTGGGCCGGCCGGCCCCGATGGAGTAGGTGGCCCGCCACTTGCCGAACCGCGCGCCCAGCCGCCGGTACTCCTCGAAGCGGCCCCGGAGCCCGTCCAGGCCTTCGGTGACGGTCTCCCCGGCGGCCAGGGCCAGCGGCTTGGTGCCCCTGTCGACCTTGATCCCGGGGATGATCCCCTGGGACCGGAGCACCTCGACGAGGGGCTCCCCGGTGCCGGACCGTTGGCGGACGGTCTCGTCGAAGAGGATCACGCCGCTGACGAACCGCCCCAGATCCGGAGTCCTGAACAAGGCCTCCCGGTAGATGCGGCGATTCTCCTCGGTCGACTCGACCCCCACCGCGTCGAAGCGCTTCTTGATCGTCCCGCCGCTCTCGTCCGCGGCGAGGATGCCCTTGCCGGGGGCCACCAGTGCCCTCGCGGTCTCGTGCAACTCCTGCACTGCGCTCACTTCCCTTTCGGCATCGGCATCGGCAAGTTCGGCTGGGCCGCCGGCGACCGGTCACCGGCCGCCGGGGACCGATCGGCGAGCGCTCACAGGTCGTCGGTGCGGTACTCCAGGCGCAGATCCACTCGCACGACCCCGGGGATCTCCGAGAGCTTCCGCTCCAGCACGGCGGCCTGGCTGTGGCGTTCGACCCGGCCGCGCAGCCACAGCGAGCCCGCGGCCACGATCGCGGCGGTGACCTCGCCACCGGCCTCGCCGACCAGGCTCACGGCCCGGACGCGGATCTCGGCGTCGGCGAGCGGCTTGACCCGGCCGGCCCCGGCGGAGCCGCCCTGCCCGGCCCCCTTCAGGTACCGGACCAGCGCTTCCATGTGGTCGGTCGAGGTCCCCTCGTGGCCGCTGTCGCGGAGTACGCCACGGCGGGCCTCTCTGCCGGCTTCGAACTCGTCACGCTTACTCATGGTCCTCTCGCCTCCTCGCCTTCAGTCTTGGCCGGTCCGGCGGGGCCGGGCAGAGTCGAACGGCCCGGCCCGGCCCATGCCGTTCGTCGGACCGTGTCCTCGTGATCCGCCTGTTCCAGGGCGGTGTCCACCGCCGCGAGCGCCGCGGCCAGCGTCGGAATCCAGTGCCGCCGCAGCACTCTGACCTGTCGCCGGGTCGCGGTGACCGCGTCCTGCAGGGCGCGTACCGCCGCGTGTTCCACGGCCGCCTGGACCGCGGCCGGGACCGCCGTCCGGAACGCCGCCTCCGCCGCGATCAGCGCGGCGCCGTCCGGGAACAGCTCCACCCCGGTCTGAGCCAGGCCCGCCCCGCCGCCGCCGGACGCGGCGTGCAGTCCGATCGCCGCCGCGCCCAGACCGAGCACCGCCACGGCGTCGCCGGCCGCGACCGTCGCCGGCAGGTGGCGGATCACGCCGAGCGCGGCGATCGCCAGGCCCGCGAACAGCAACCCGCCCGTGATGCCCGACGCCGAGTACACGGCGAGGCCAGGGCCGCCCTCACGCCACCGGCTGACGATGCCGAGCAGGTAGGCGGCGGCGAGCAGGGCGCCGCCGACGGCCAGCGCGCCGGCCAGCATCCGGGTGGGTTCGTCCAGCGGCTTGAGCCACAGCGCGGGCACCACACCCGTCGGGCCGAAGAACTCCCCGTACAGCAGGCCGCCGGCCATGGCGGCCAATCCCGCTCCGGCGATGAACAACCACACCGGGCGCAGGCCGGCCAGGTGCGGTCTGCGACAGCGCCGGGGCGGAGGGCGTGGCGGCCAGTGAGCGCAGCGTGTCGGCAGCGTTCGGAGGCCCGGCGTTCGGAGATCCGGCGTTCGGCGCCGGCTCCTCGGCGCCGTCGTGGTCGAACTCCACACAGCCGGCGCCGGCGACGGTCACGAGCGCGGCGCGCAGGCGCCCCGGGGCGGCGACCACCGCGATCCGGCGCATCCGGACCGGCTGGAGAGCCTCATGCCACGGCATTGAACACCTCCGCGGCCCGCCCGCTCCGCGCCGCCGACTCCAGGGCTGCGCGAATCCGCCAGGCGTCGACCGACAACAGGGTCGCCGCGGCCAGCACCGGCTTGGCATCCAAGCCGCCACCGCGCAGCAGCTCTTGGCTGTCATCCTCGGCGCGCCGCCGGCACGCCGCCTCGGCTTGCCACAGGTCCTCCGGCGAAGCCACCCGGTCCAGGGCCCACCGTGCGTCGCGGGGGAGGCGCTGGACGTACTCCGTCCACGACGGCGCGCGCGAAGCCGCGGAACCGAGCAGCCTCGCCGCCACCATGGCGGCAGCCTCTCCGACGGGGCGCTCGGCCAGGTATTTCTCGCGACCGAGGGCGATCGCCGCGTCGGCCGCCGCCCGCCTCGCAGCCTTGGGCCTGACCGTGCGTGCGGAACGGCTCGCCGTTGCGGGCGGTGACTCCCTTCGCTCACAAGTCTCGCCGCGCCCTCCGGCGGCTGCGAAGGCCGATCGTCCCGGGGGAACCGGGCCGTTGGGCATCCAGTCCGCCGGCGTGATCATGAACCGGTCCCGCCGGCGGCGGGGAGGTCACGGGTCGATGTGGACCGGCGTTCCCCGCAGGTCTGCGACGTCGGCCTCACCGCTGCCGAGCAGCTTGCCGCCCAGGGCGATCAGCGCCCGGCCGGCGGCGACCTCGTCGCCGATCTCCGGGACGTCGAAGTCGCCCGGTTCGCACAGCGCCTCGCCCACGACTTCGAGCCGGCCGCCGGAAGCCGTCAGCACCACTCGCGCTTGGGTCTCGCCGTCTTCCTCGAAGAAATAGAGCCTGATCGGCCACTCTCTGACGTGTTGCATGCCGGGCCTGCCTTCTGAGGGGGAGTTGCCTACGAGACGCTCCCTCTGCCCGTTTCGCGGACGGATGACGGGGATTCCGTTCGAGGCTTGCTGCCCGTCGCGTCGACGGTGTCCGCACCGGACGCTGCGGAGGTGACCCTCCGAGTTCATGGCGTCGGACCCGACTACCTCTCGCGCCTCGTAGGCACTTTCCATCGTCTGCCGGGCTCTTCAGGCGGACAATAGGCCGAACGGCCCCACTCGGCTGGGGTGAAAGCCCCTCCTAGTGACGGTCGGACCCCTCGGTCTTCGGCCCGGACCCGCCGCCGTCGGTCGTCGGCAGCTCGATCCGGACCGTCAGGCCGCCGCCGGCGCGCGCACGAGCGCTGACGTCTCCATGGTGTGCCGCGGCAACGGCGGCGACGATCGACAGCCCGATCCCCACTCCGCTGTCCGACCGGGTGCGTTCGTCGAGTCTGCGGAAGGGCTCGAACAGCCCGGGAACCAGGTCGTCGGGGATGACGGCGCCGGTGTTCTCCGCTTCCAGGAATGCCCGGCCGCCTGCTTGTCCTGTGCGGACGCGCACCGAACCGCTGCGGACGTTGTGCACGATGGCGTTGTCCACGATGTTGGCGGCCATCCGTTCCAGCAGCACGGCGTCCCCGCTGACCGGCGCCGGATCGAGTGTCGTCTCGATGCTGAGCCCGGCGGCGCGGATCCGGGCCGAGGCCAGATCGACGGCGTCCTCCACGGCCGTGGCGAGGTCGGTCGGCTCGGCGGCGGTCACGGGCTGATCGCTGCGGGCCAGCGCCAGCAGCGCAGCCACCGTCGCCTCCGCGCGCCGGACTCCGTCGCGAACCTCGCCGGCCATGGACTCCAGCTGCGCCGGGGTGCGCGTCGGCTTGGCCATCGTGACGTCGACGGCCGTGCGGATCACCGCCAGCGGCGTCCGCAGTTCGTGCGAGGCGTTGGCGACGAACCGCCGCTGCCCGGTGAACGAGCGGTCCAGGCGGTCGAGCATCTCGTCGAAGGCCTCGGCGAGCCGCCGGATCTCGTCCTTGGGGCCGGCCATGGCCAGCCGCTCGCCGAGATGACGGTCCGAGGCGCGCCGTGCGGCGTCGGTGATCACCGTGACCGGCCGTAGAGCCCGGCCCGCGATGATCCACCCGAGCAGCCCGGACAGACCGGTCAGCGCGCCGAGGCTGATCACCGAGTATGTCAGGAGGCTGTTGAGGGTCCGGGAGCTCTGGTCGGAGGTGCCGGCCGCGGCTCCGGCCTTGAAGGTGTTCTCGCAGTCCTGGAGCGTCTGCTTTTCCAGCCTCCCGCTGTCGTGCAACTGCTCGCAGTAAGCCTTCAGCTTCGCGACGGCGTTGGCGTCGGAGTCCTGCTGGGCTTCGGATGGCGAGGACGCAGGCGGATTCGAGGTGGTCGCGGCGCTCGAGGCGTTCGAGGTGGCCGAGGCGTTCGCTCCGGACGAGAGACTGTGCGCCACCAGCCCATAAGCGACCGTGAGCAGCACGGTGCCCGCGGCGAGGAACAAGGCGGCGTACGTGACCGTCAGCCGCAGCCTGATCGGACGATCGGCCAGCCAGCGCATCACGGGATCCGGTATCCGCTACCGATGACGGTCTCGACCACAGGTGGCTCGCCGAGTTTCCGCCGCAGCCGCGTCACGGTGACCGAGACGACGTTGCTCAGCGGGTCGAGATTCTCATCCCAGACCTTCTCCACCAGATCCTCCGCGCTGACGACCGCGCCGTCCGCCGCCAGCAGCGTCTCCAGCACCCCGAACTCCTTGCGGCTCAGCGACAGCGGCCGGCCGGCGCGGCTGGCCCGGCGCCGCGTCCGATCCAGCACCAGGTCCGCCCGCACCAGCACCGGTGGCGCCGACGGGCGGCGCCGGGCCAGGGCGTGGACTCTGGCCAGCAGTTCGCTGAAGGCGAAGGGCTTGCCCAGGTAGTCGTCGGCGCCGAGGTTCAGCCCGTCGACACGGTCCTCGACCGCGGCGGCCGCTGTCAGGATCAGGATCCGGGCCTCGGACGGTCCGGCCGCGAGCGACGCGCACACCGCGTCGCCGTGGACCCGCGGGAGGTCGCGGTCGAGGACGACCACGTCATACCGGTTCAGAAGGGCCTTGCCCAGGCCGTCGGCGCCGTCGTAGGCGACGTCCGCGGCGATGCCCTGATCCCGCAGCCCTTCGGCGATGCGGTCGGCCAGCACCTTCTGATCCTCGACCACCAGTACGCGCATGCCACCACAGTGCAGCATCAGCGGTGACATCCGTACGACACCCGCGCCTTTGCAGCGCGCCCGATCGCGGCCGCGGTTCGACCACCGGTCCGGTTCGGGGGTACCAGACGGAGCCCGGCGACGGCGGAGCCGTAGCGCTGATGTCAGCAGCGTCGGCCGCGAATGGGGCTATGACAACTGTTCCCACGATGTCGCCGACGCCAGTGCGCCCGGCTCCTGCCGCCGGGCCCGGATTGCCTTCCCTGACAGGCATGCGGTGGATGGCGGCGCTGATGGTGTTCGGGCTGCACCTCAGGAACTTCGGATACTTTCCCGGTCCGGTACGGATCCCCGCCACCGTGATGTTCGCAGGCGGCTCCAGCGGCGTCTCGTTCTTCTTCATCCTGTCGGGGTTCGTCCTGACCTGGTCGGCGCGCCGGACGGACACCGCACGCCGGTTCTGGCGCCGCCGGATCGCTCGCATCTACCCGGTCCATCTGGTCACGGCCCTGGCCGCGCTGGCGATGGCGGTGTTCCTCGAGCCTTCGACCCGGCCGGCAGGCCGGCCGCTGGCCGCCGATCTCTTGCTCATCCACACCTGGAACCCGGCGTGGTGGCAGACGTTGGACACCGTCAGCTGGTCACTGTCGTGTGAAGCGTTCTTCTACTTCGCCTTTCCCGCACTCCACTTCCTGCTTCAGCGTCTGGACCATCGCGCGACCACTGCCGTCGCGGCCGCCGCGGCGGTGATCGTGGTGGTGCTGCCGGTGGCCGACCACGTGCTCGGTTTGGGCTGGACGCTGTATTCCGCGCCGTGGGCGCGATTCCCGGAGTTCATTATCGGCGCGGCCCTGGCCCGCTTGGTGCTGCTGGACCGGTGGCGCGGCCCTGGGCTCCGTGGCGCTTCGGCCCTGGCGGCGGCCGGCTATTTCGCCGCCGCCGTGATCCCGACCAACTTCGCCTATGCCTGCTGCACCCTCGTCGGTTTCAGCCTGCTGATACCGGCCGCCGCCGTCGCGGACCTGCACGGGCTGTCCTCGATCTGGCGTGAACGGCGCATGGTCCGCCTCGGTCAGCTGTCTTTCGCCTTCTATATGGTCCACATCCTCGTCCTGCGCGCTGCCACCCACGTTCTTGCCATCAGGCAACTGACGATCTCCCAGGCAGCGGTCGCCATCGCAGTCGTCTCGGTCACCAGCCTCGGTGCCGCTTGGATGCTGTACGAAGTCGTCGAACGCCCGGCACAGCGACTCCTGCTCGGCGGGACGGCCCGGCGCGGCGCCTCGGCGGGGCCGTTCGGCCGTCGTGCTGTGCCGCGGGAGCGGCCATCGGCGGCACGTCGACGATGCGGAGGGATTCCGAGGGGCGAGACGGAGAGGAAAAACTGATGGTTTAATTACGACATAGTGGTAGGAATGACGCATGGTTGAGGGTGTCGACCAGTGGTGGACCGAATGAGAAAGCCGCTGATCGCGAGAAACCGGCGCAGCGTGGCTACTCAGGTGTTCGCGCTGGAACTCGTGGTCGTCATCCTGCTGGTCGTCGGGGCGATCCTGGCGCAGGTCCTGGAGTCGCGGCGAAGCAGCGACGCCGCGGCGAAGGACAAGTCGGTCGCCGTCGCGGAAACTTTCGCGCATTCCCCCGGCCTGCTCGCCGCGCTGAAGTCGCCCAATCCCTCGGCGATTCTCCAGCCCATCACCGAGGCCACCCGCAAGGTGTCCGGCGTCGACTTCATCGTCGTCATGAACGACCAGGGGATCCGCTACACCCACCCGATCCCCAGCAAGATCGGCCATCGGTTCGTCGGCACCATCGGCCCGTCCTTGCACGGGCAGATCTACACCGAGAGCGTGCACGGCCCGCTGGGCCACGAGGTCCAGGCGACCGTGCCGGTGACCGCCCCGGACGGGTCGATACCCGCCCTGGTGTCGGCCGGGATCGTGGTCAAGCACGTCACCGCCGTCAGCAGCCGGCAGCTGCCGGTGATCCTCGGCACCGGCGCCGCGGCCGTCGCGGTCGCCACCATCGGCACCGCGCTCATCGCCCGCCGGGTGAAGCGCCAGACCCACGGCATGGACCCGGTCGAGCTGGCCCGGATGTACGAGCACCACGACGCCGTGCTGCACGCGGTCCGCGAAGGCGTGGTCATCGTCGGCCAGGACGGACGGCTGCTGCTGGCCAACGACGAGGCGCGCGAGCTGCTGGGGCTGCCGGAGCGGGCCGAGGGCCGGCACCTGCGCGACGTCGAGGGCCTCGGCACCGAGGCCGCCGACCTGCTGCTGTCGGGCCGGGTGGTGACCGACGAACTGCTCCACGTCGGCAGCCGGCTCGTCGCGGTCAACCAGCGGCCCACCGACCCGCACAGCCGCGCGATGGGCACCGTGACCACCATCCGCGACTCCACGGAGCTGCTCGCCCTGTCCGGCAAGGCCGAGGTCGCCGGCCAGCGGCTGGCTCTGCTGTACCAGGCCGGGGTCGGCATCGGCACCACGCTGGACGTCGAGAGCACCGCCGAGGAGCTGGCCCGGGTGGCGGTGCCCAATTTCGCGGACTTCGTCACCGTCGACCTCGCCGATCCGGTCCTGCACGGCGACGAGCCCGCCGGCGGCGCCGTCAACCTGCGCCGTACCGCCGTCCACGGCATCGGCGAGGACCATCCGTTCTACCCCCGCGGCAAGCTGACCGCCTACATCCCGTCCTCCCCGATGGCCCGCGGCTTCGAAAGCGGCCGCTCGCAGATCGTTCCCGACCTCCGGATCGCGCACGGCTGGCACTCCCAGGACCAGGAGCGGACCCGGCGAATCATCGCGTACGGCGTCCACAGCCTCGTCACCGTCCCGGTGAAGGCCCGCGGCATCGTCCTGGGCGTCGTGAACTTCTGGCGGTCGCAGAAGCCCGGGCCGTTCGACGACGACGACCGCTCGCTGGCCGAGGAGCTGGTCGCCAGGGCGGCCGTGAGCATCGACAACGCCCGCCGCTACACCCGCGAGCACGCCATGGCCGTGACCCTGCAGCGCAGCCTGCTGCCGCGCGCGCTGCCCCACCAGAGCGCCCTGGATGTCGCCCACCGCTACCTGCCCGCCCACTCCGGCGTGAGCGGTGACTGGTTCGACGTGATCCCGCTGCCCGGCAGCCGGGTCGCGCTGGTGGTGGGCGACGTGGTCGGCCACGGGCTGCACGCCGCGGCCACCATGGGCCGGCTGCGCACCGCGGTCCACAACTTCTCCGCCCTCGACCTGCCGCCGAACGAGCTGCTCGGCCACCTCGACGAGCTGGTCGACCGGATCGACCAGGAGGAGGCCGACAGCGGCACCGGGAGCGGAGTCACCGGCGCCACGTGTCTGTACGCGATCTACGACCCGACGACCCGGCAGTGCACCTTCGCCACCGCCGGCCACCCGCCGCCCGCGCTGGTCGCGCCGGACGGCACGGTCGTCTTCCCGGACCTGCCGACCGGTCCTCCGCTCGGCGCGAGCGGGATGCCGTACGAGGCGACCCAGCTGGAGCTGGCCGAGGGCACCCAGATCGTGCTCTACACCGACGGTCTGATCGAGGAGCGCACCCGCGACTTCGACGTCGGCATGGACCTGCTGCGCACGGCGCTGTCACAGCGCGACCGGGAACCGGAGGAGAACTGTCGCGCGGTGCTGGAAGCGCTGCTGCCGGAGCACCAGCAGGACGACGTGGCCCTGCTGATCGCCAAGACCAGGGTGCTCGGCCCCGAGCGGGTCGTGGAGCGTGACGTGCCGTCGGACCCGGCCGCCGTCGCCGGCGTTCGGGCGTGGAGCGCTGCGGCGCTGAGCCGGTGGGGCCTGGACGAGCTCTCCTTCTCCGCCGAGGTGTGCCTGAGCGAACTGGTGACCAACGCCATCCGCTACGGCACCGAGCCGGTGCGGGTCCGGCTGCTGTGCGACCGCAGCCTGATCCTGGAAGTGTCCGACGGCAGCAACACCTCACCGCACCTGACCTACGCCGCGATCACCGACGAAGGCGGCCGCGGCCTGTTCATGGTCGCCCAGCTCACCCAGCGCTGGGGGACCCGCTACACGTCGCATGGCAAGATCATCTGGGCCGAACTGGCCTTCTCGGTCTCCGTTCCCAGCCAGACCTCGCAGCATCGCGAGGTTCCGAAAGCCCTTCCCCTGCCCTCGGTGTGAGCCGTCTCGCAGCCGGGCTCGGCCGCGTGCCGGCTGAGCCGGACGGGTGTTTCTGCGTGCGGGTGTGCACGCGACACGGTCCGCTTCACGGCTCGGGTTCTTCGTCGGTGGTCTCTTCATGACAGATCTCGATGAAGGTCGCGGCGACCGCCGTCGCGGCCCTCCGGTCGGTCTGCCGTGTTCGCATCCGTCGGCGAACGCGCGGGCGCGGGTTAGAGGAGGTTGTGCGTCGTGGTGCTTTCGCGTGGGGCTGCGCCGGAGCTTGTCAGTGGGCGAATGCGGGGGAGGACGCCTCTGACCCTGGGGGCTGCCGTGCTCGCGCTGGCCGGATCGCTGTGTGCGTCCCCCGCCGAGGCCGCGCCCGGGGCGCTACCGGCCGGGTGTAACAGGACCGGCGTGTTTCCCAGCACCAACGTGGCCTGCGTGTATCACTTCACCGGCGGCGTGCAGACCTTCACCGTCCCTGCGGGGGTGCTCAGTCTCAGGCTCAACCTCATCGGCGCGGCCGGCGGCGACAGCTGCGAGATCGGCCAGTTCGGCCCCACCCCGGGCGGAAGGGGAGCCGAGGTCTTCAGCAACCTGCGCGTCACCCCGGGCCAGGTTCTGCAGGTCTTCGTGGGCGGCAAGGGCGGCACCGGCTCCCACCCCATGGTCTGCGGCGACGGCCCCGGCGGCTTCAACGGCGGCGGCCGCGCGCGCGGCGGCGGAGGCGTCATCGCCGGCGGCGGTGGCGGCGGCGCATCCGACATCCGCTCCGGCCTCGACGTCAGCCAGCGCCTGGCAGTCGCCGGCGGGGGCGGCGGCGGAGGAGGCGCGGGCATCCCCTTCCCCGGCGGCGCGGGCGGCAGCGCCGGCCGGGTCGCCCACCCGGGCCAGGACGGCCACGGCGAGGGCGGCGGCAACGGCGGCCGCGCCGGGTCACCGACGGCCCCCGGCGACGGCGGCACCAGCGGCACGCCGGCGCCGGGATGCACTACCGCGGCAGGCACCGCGGGAACCTTCGGATTCGGAGGCGAGGGCGGCGAGTGCCTGCCCGGCAACGGGGCGGGCGCAGGCGGCGGAGGCGGCTTCTACGGCGGCGGCGGAGGGGGAGCCGGAGGCCGGCCCGACCGGCGGGACCGAACCGGCGGTGGCGGCGGCGGGGCCGGGTCGAGCAAGGGCACTGGCGCGGTGGCCACGGGAGTGGCGACCCCCGACGGCAACGGGGTCGTGACTATCAACTACTTCATGTAGGTGCGTGCGGGCTGTCGCCGAAGGTGCTATCCGACGGCGACGACCTCCAGCTCAACCAGCCACCCACCCTCCAGCGTCTGCACCACAACCGCCGTAGTGGGCACATCCTGCCCAGGTCCGAGCTGCTGTCGCGGCGATCCTCGCTGGCGGTGGGTTCACGGTCAAAGCGCTTCTTTGGCGGTGACCGGCAGGCCGGGCGGGAACTGTCGTGTCGGCCGCAGTGACCAGATCGAGGTCATCGCGCAAGGCGCCGCTGTGTGGCGAACGCTTTCGCGGGATCTTTAGAGCGTTTCGGACACCGGTCTTGTGCAGCGTGCTGAATATGAGAATCATTCAGCACGCCTCTTCCTACTGGCCGGTAGCTAGATTACTCTTCGCACACGGCTTCGTGTGACGGGGGTCACAGGGGCCGGTCTTGTGCGGTTCTTCCCTGTCCTCGGGCTCGTCAGGAATTGGTGACATGCGTAGATCAGTTCTTGCGTTTGCCGCTGGTGCGGTTGTGTGTGCGGCGGTTGCGGGCGTGATTCGGTTCAAGATGGTGCCGGATGCTGAGCGCGTTCAGAGTGATCAGAACACCGTCATCCGGTATGCGGGGACGGCCTCGTATCTCGATCAGCGTGCTGTGGCCGGTGGTGATTTGGCGCATGCGTTCGTCAAGGATGCGCCGTTCACGGCGGTGGAAACCGTTAAGGCGGTTGGGATGCACGGCGATGTCGCGGTGTTGTCGGATGTGACGGCGATCAGCGGGGCCGGCGGGGTACTCGGGAACCCGAGCGCTACGTGGGCCGTGGATCGCAAGACGCTGATGCCGGCTGCCGCGCCGGCCGGTGTCAAGGCCGATGCCCACCAGGGGCTGGCGGTCGGCTTCGCCTTCGGGCCCGGTAAGCACGACTACCCGTGGTGGGACGGGGCGACCGGAAAGCAGGCGACAGCGAAGTACGTGCGCAGCGAGAGCCACGTTGGGCGCTCCACCTACGTGTACACCGAGGACGTTTCCGGGGCGCTGAAGGATCCGGCCACGTTGGCGCAGCTGCCGCAGGCGGTGCCGGTCTCGGTGCTGAAGGGGTTGGCCGCGACGATGGCGCCGGACATGCAGGGGGCGTTGGCCGCGCTGCTGCCGCCGGGCGGTGACAGCGTGATGGTGCCGCTGACCTACTCGTCTTCGACGAAGACCACGATGTGGGTCGACCAGCTGAGCGGCACGACCGTCGATGCCGACGCGCACCAGACGGTGACCGCGCAGATGAAGTCGAAGCTCGGGACGATACCGCTGACGGCGGTCCTGGACGTCGACACGAAGATGTCGCCGGCCGGCATCGCGGACGCCGTCAAGCAGTCCAAGGACGACCAGTCGAAGCTGCTGTGGGAAGGCACCGTGGCACCCCTGGCCTTGGCCGTCCTCGCCGTGGCGTTCATCGTCGGCGCGGTGATGGCGGGCCGGCGCGGTGGTCGGAGTTCCGGCGGCGCCACGCCGAAGACACCCGAGGCGCCGGAGACACCCGAGTCGCCCGAGAGTTCCGAACTCAGCGTGTGAACGCCCGCCGGTAAGCCGTCGGCGTGGTGTTGAGCGCACGCCGGAAGTGCAAGCGCAGATTGGCTGCCGAACCCAGGCCGCAGTCGTGCGCGACCACATCGATGGAGTGATCGGTCGTCTCCAGCAACTCGCGGGCCAGGCCGAGGCGGGCGCCCACCAGCCACTGCAAAGGTGTCGTGCCCGTCTCCTCCCCGAAGCGGCGCAGAAATGAGCGCTCTGACATGGCGGCGTGGCCGGCGAGCCGGGCTACGGTGAGCGGCTCTTCGAGGTGTCGCAAGGCCCAGGCGCGGGTGTCGGCGAGTGCAGTGTCGCCGGCATCAGCGACCGGGGCGGGTACGTACTGAGCCTGGCCGCCCTCGCGATGGGGAGCGGCGACCATGCGGCGAGCGATTTCGTTGGCTACGGCGGCACCCAGATCGCGGCGCACGATGTGCAGGCACAGATCGATGCCGCAGCACACGCCGGCCGACGTGAGGATGTCGCCCTCGTCCACGTAAAGCACGTCGCGTTCCACCCGTACGTCGGGATAACGCTGTTCGAGTTCGTCAGTGTGCTGCCAATGGGTGGTGGCACGCAGTCCGTCGAGCAGGCCGGCCTCGGCCAGGGTGAACGCGCCAGTGCAGATGGACACCACCCGACGGCCGCGGTCGCGAGCCGTAACCAGTGCCTCGATGACCGACGCCGGCAACGGTTCCCGTGGCGACACGTCGCCCGCATCGAGGCCTGCATCGTCGCCCGGATCGAAGCCCGCACCCAAGCCCGGATCAAAGCCCGGCACGACCACCGTGTCAGCCGCGCTCAGCACATCCAGCCCACCGCTGAGCACCAACGCGAAACCGCCAGCCGCAGACACGGAATCACTCGGCCCGCACACCGAAACCTCATAGGCGCTCTGCGCACGCGAGCCGAAGACCTGCAACGGGATGGCCAGATCGAGCGGGGTCATCCCGTCCAGCGCCAGCACAGCCACCCGATGAACGCCCATGGCGGCATCCTAACGAAGATAGTCATTTCTGCCACTCGTGGCGCCTCGGCGACGCCGCGAGGCTGGAAAGGTGACTTCCTCCACGCAAAGCCGCCAAAGCCGCCCACGCCGCAACCAGATCGAAGCTGCTGCTCCCCCCAGCAAGCCGAACATCGGCAGCCTGGTGCTCCTGTCCTCCATCGTCATCTCGTTCCTAGCCGCCTCCAGCGCCCCGACCCCCCTCTACGCGACCTACGCAGCGAAGTGGCACTTCTCGCCGATCACCACGACCGTCGTCTTCGGCGTCTACGCGATCGCCGTGCTGCTGTGCTTACTCGTGCTGGGGCGCCTGTCCGATCACGTAGGCCGCAGACCAGTCCTCCTCGCCGCCCTCGCGCTACAGATCACCGCGGCGACAGTGCTCACCGCGGCAGGCGGCGTCGAAGCCCTGTTCCTCGGACGCGTGCTCCAAGGCATCGCCACCGGCGGCGCGATCGGTGCCCTCGGCGCGGCGCTGCTCGACGTCGACCGACGCCGCGGCACCCTCGCCAACGCCGCCGCACCCGGAATCGGCACCGGCACCGGCGCGCTGCTCTCCGGCTGGCTCGTCCAATACGCGCCGGCCCCTACGCACCTGGTGTACCTGGTGCTCATCGGCGTCTTCGCCGTCCAGGGCCTCGCGGTGATCCGCATGCCGGAAACCGTGAGCCGCAAGCCAGGCGCACGCGCGGCGCTGCGTCCCGAACTCGCCGTCCCGTCAAACCTCCGAGGCCCGGTCCTCGCGGCCGCTCCGATCCTCTTCGCCGTCTGGGCGCTCGCCGGTTTCTACGGATCCCTCGGCCCGGCGCTGGCCCGCCACCTGTCCGGTTCCACCTCGACAGTCGTGGCGGGCCTCGGCCTCTTCCTGTTGGCCGTCACCGGATCGCTGTCCGCTCTGGCCCTGGACCGTACGCCGCCGCGCCGCGTCATGCTGCTCGGCAGCATGGTCCTTGCGGCGTCCGCGATAGCCGCGCTGGTCGCGATCGACAGCGGATCCACCCTCGGCTTCTTCGCCGCCACGCTGGTCGCCGGTCTCGGATTCGGCGCCGGATTCCAAGGCGGCATCCGCACTGTCGTCCATCGCGCGGAGCCGCACGAGCGCGCCGGCGTACTGTCCGTCCTCTACATCGTCTGCTATCTCGGCATGGGAGTGCCGTCCGTCGTCGCCGGGGTCCTGGTGGTCCACGGCGGAGGGCTCATCGACACCGCCCGCGACTACACAGTGTTCGTGCTCGTACTCGCTGCGGCTGCACTGGCCGGATTGTCGGCGGTGAAAAGGTCTACGCAACCGGTTACGGCCGACGCGGCAGTTACCGGACGCGGGGGCGATTTGTAAACTCGGCGTTCATCGCGGTCATCGCGTACATGGGGGAGGGCTGACCGATGGCACGTCCGACGGGTTGGGACATCCTGGGTCTGGAGGGGGATCCGACGCCAGGTGTCGTCGAGTCGGTCCAAGCGCTGGCGAAGGAGTTCGGGGACTTCGCCCACAATGTGGAGTCGGCGTACCACGGGCTGAACAGCTTCGGCGCGGACGCGAACGCGTTGCAGTGGATAGGTCAGACTGCTGATGCGTTCAAAGGTCAGTTCGGCCCGCTTCCGGGACGCCTGCAGAAGCTGTACACGTCGTACTCCGAAGCCTCTGAAGCGCTGTCGGCGTACTGGCCGCAGCTGCAGGCGGCGCAGACCAAAGCCGACGCCGCACTGCGCCAGGCCCAGGACGCCCACGCCGATCTGCAGCGCGCCACCACCAGCGCCACCAACGCGGCGACGGATCTGAAGACGGCGCAGCAGAACCAGGCGGCGAACCCGAATCAGAAAGCTGTGACGGACGCCCAAACCGCGCACGACACCGCACAGACCAACCTGAACAACGCCAAAGCCAAGATGGCCGCGTTGACCAAGCAGGCCAACGACGCCTACAACGACCGCATCAACGCCGCCAAGGCCTGTGCCAGCTCCCTGAGCAAGGCCCAAGGCGACGGCATCCACAACAAGTCCTGGTGGGACCACGTCGCCGAGGACCTGTCCAAGTGGGGCGGCGAGATCGGCAAGATCGCCGGCGAGCTGGCCCCCATCCTGGACATCATCGCCCTGGCCACATCCTGGATCCCCGGTCTGGACGTGGTGACGGCGGCCCTGGCCGAGATCGACAACATCGTCGCGCTGGCCGGCACCGCCCTGGCCACCATCGGCGACGCGATGCAAGGCCACTGGGGCGACGCTCTGATGGGCGCCGGCATGCTCGCCCTCACCTTCGTCGGCGGCCGGGCCCTCGGCTCCGGAGCCGAAGACCTCGAAGGCGAAGCCGGCGCACTCGAAGGCGAAGCCAGCGCCGTCGAAGGCGGCGAGAACGCCATCGGCTCCGAAACGCGCACCGCCGAAGGCAACAGCGAAGGCGTCTGCGAAACCGACCCCGTCGACGTCGTCTCCGGATGGATGCTCACCGACGAGACCGACCTGGAACTGCCCGGCGTCCTGCCGGTCGTCCTGCGCCGCGCCTACTCCTCCGGCTACGCCGCCGGCCGCCTGTTCGGCCCCGGCTGGTCAAGCACGCTGGACCAGCGCATCTCGATCAACGAAGCCGGCATCCACTTCGCGGGCGACGACGCCCAGCGCCTGGACTATCCGGTTCCCGCGGGCACCGACGAAGTCCTGCCCGAGCGCGGCAACCGCTGGCCGCTGGTCTGGGACCGCGAGACCGACGAGATCCGCGTCACCGACCCCTGGTCCGGCCACACCCGGCACTTCGCGGCCGTCCACTACCGCGACGACTCCGGCCAGATCAGGGACCTGACAGCGATCAGCGATCGCAACGGGAACCAGATCAGGATCCTGCGAGACGACCTGGGCACACCGACCGGGATCGAGCACTCCGCGTACCGGGTCGCCGTCGACACCGCCGCGACCGCGTCCGGCCCTCGAGTCACCGGAATCCGGCTGCTGGACGGCGGCGAGCACGGCGTCTCCGTCAAGGAGTACAGCTACGACGACCGCGGTCGCCTGACCGGCGTCACCGACTCCACCGCCGTTCCGTACGTCTACGAGTACGACGACGCCAACCGGATCGCGGCCTGGATCGACCGCGTCGGCTACCGCTACACCTATGAATACGACGGTCTCGGCCGCGTCGTGAGGACCGACGGCGACGACGGCTACATGGTCGGCACCTTCGACTACCGTGCGGCCGAGCGGACCACGGTGTTCACCAACTCCCTCGGCCACACCACCGCGTACCGGTACGACGAGAACGGGCACATCTCGGCCGCGACCGACCCCCGCGGCAACACCGTCGTCAGCGAATACGACCGCTTCGGCCGCCTGCTCACCCGCATCGACGCCTTGGGCGGCCGCACCGTCCACGAACACGACGAGCAAGGCGATCTGCTCCGCGTCCAGGGCCCGGACGGCTCGGTCACCACGCTGGCGTACAACCGGCTCCACCAGGTCGTCGAGAAGCGGACGCCGGACGGCGCGCTCTGGCGGCGGGAGTACGACGAGCGCGGCAACATGTCAGCGTTCGTCGACCCCTCGGGCGCGCGCTCGTCCTACACCTACACAGCCGCCGGAGCGATCCAGACCGGCGTCGACGCGCTCGGCAACGTCACGAGGTTCGTCGCCGACGCGGCCGGTCTGCCGGTCGAGTCCGTCGATCCGCTCGGCGGGACGACCCACGCCGAGCGCGACGCCTTCGGCCGGACCACGGCGATCACCGACGCGCTCGGCGGCGTGACCAGGACCGGCTGGAGCATCGAGGGCCGGCCGCTGTGGCGGACCGCCCCGGACGGAGCACGCCAGACATGGCAGTGGGACGTCGAGGGCCGCCTGCTCGCCCACACCGACGTGCTCGGCGGCGTCACCGAGTTCGAGCCGGGCCCGTTCGGCACGGTTCTGGCCCGCACCGACCCGAACGGCGACCGCTTCCGCTTCGGCCACGACGCCGAGCTGCGCCTGCTCTCAGTCATGAACCCCGCAGGTGCGACCTGGCAGTACGAATACGATGCGGCCGGACGCCTGGCGGCCGAGACCGACTTCCTCGGCCGAAGGCTCGGCTACGAGTACGACGGCGCCAACCGCCTGATCCGGCGCACGAGCGGGACCGGACAAGAGACGATCCTGGAGCGCGACGCCGCCGGGCGCGTGGTCAGTCGGCAGACCGCCGACAGTCAGTTCTCTTATACCTACGACGCGGCCGGACGCATGGTCGAGGCCGCCGGCCCGGACAGCTCGGTGACCTACGTGCGTGACTCCGCGGGGCGTATCGTCGCCGAGACCGTCGACGGGCGCACGCTGGCGTACACCTACGACCCCACCGGCCGGCGGACGGGACGCCAGACCCCGGCCGGAGCCGTGTCCGCGTGGTCGTTCGACGCGGCGGGCCGACCTGTCGCTCTGGACGCCGGGACCGGCCGCCTCGCGTTCGAGCACGACGGCGCCGGTCGCGAGACCCGGCGCCGGCTCGGCGGGAACGCGTGGCTCACCAACGAGTTCGACGGCGCCGGCCGCCTGGCCGCGCAGCGCATGTGGACCGGCGACATGGCGCAGGTGGTGCTGGATCGCACCTACGCATACCGCTCCGACGGCGCCCCGACCGAGATCGCCGACAGCTCGCGGGGCACTCGCCGATTCCAGACGGATGCGGCCGGCCGCGTCACGGCGGTCACCGGTGCCGACTGGAGTGAGACGTACGCCTACGACGCGTTCGGCAATCTCGCTCACGCCTCGACGCCCGGCCGGCCGGACACCGTCGGCGACCGGGTGACCGACCGGACCCTGACCCGGCGGGCCGGCCGGACCAGCTACGAGCATGACGCGGCCGGGCGCCTGGTCCGGACCGTGCGCCGCACGTTGGACGGCCGTCGCCTGGTCAGCGAGTACACGTGGAACGCCGACGACCGCCTGATCCGCGTGGAGCTGCCGGACGGGGCGGTGTGGCACTACAGCTACGACCCCTTCGGCCGCCGTACCGGCAAGCACCGGTCCGGACCGGACGGCACCGTCGAGCGGTACACGTTCGTGTGGGACGGTCCCCGGCTGGCCGAGCAGCACACGAATGCCGCTGACGGGTCGGTCACCGCTCTGACTTGGGATTACGATCCGGGCAGCTTCCGGCCTGCTGCTCAGAGCCGTCGCTCCTGGGCTGCAGGCGCCGACCAGACGCGCATCGACGAGGCCTTCCACGCCATCGTCACCGACCTGGCCGGGACTCCCACCGAGTTGGTCGGGGCGGACGGCAGCGTCGCGTGGCGCACGACCACGGGGTTGTGGGGCGACACCGTCGCCACCGCGGCCGCCCCCGGCGTCGACTGTCCCTTGCGCTTCCCGGGCCAGTACCACGACGACGAGACCGGGCTGCACTACAACCTGAACCGGTACTACGACCCGGACACCGCGTCATACCTCAGCCCGGACCCCCTCGGTCTGGCGCCCGCCCCGAACGACCACGCCTACGTCCCCAACCCGCTCACCTGGACCGACCCGCTCGGGCTCAGCTGCAACCCCGGCGAGGGGATCACCGGCGCCGAGGCGAAGGCGCAGGCGCTGAGCGACGCGGGGGTGCCGGAGGGGTCGGAGCCGCTGGAGGTGCGGGACTACGTTCCGTCGACGACTCCGGCGGGCAAGCAGATTCTGGACGAGAATCACAATCCGGTATTCTTCAAGGAAGAGGACTACTTGACAGAATCCGGTGACCTGGTCACATATCAGGATCATTACACCGGCCACAGTTTCGGGGATGCGGACGGGGTCGGCGACCAGCCGCCTCATGTTCACGTCCGGCCCTATGACGATCCACGACACGGGGTAATCCCGGGAACTCAGGCGCATTACTACTATGACCCTTCACTGGCGGGACGTGCTAATTAATCGAGCGGTGCTCGATGAGCTCTATGCGGATATTCCGGCGCTGGACCGGGTGTGGGTTCGCTCGGTCCACCTCAGCCGGGTCGGGCCGGAGGTCATCGTGCGCTGCGATCTGGCGGAGTTTCCCGACCTCGCGGCGCCCGGGGCCGGGTCCGGGGCCGACGCGGGAACCGTTGCCGAGGGTCACGACCGGCTGCAACTGCACCTGCGGTTCTTGGACGTCGCGGACTTCGAGCTCGTGCGCTGCTCGCTGCCATCCGGTGCGGCGATCACGCTGCGGGAGCTGGATCGCCGGCGGCTGGCGGTCGAGCTGGTGGGGGAGTCGGTCGAGGTGCGGTTCACCTCCAGCGATGCGCTGACGGTGGGGCACCTGAGCACGTATCGCGGCAACGACGGCGAGCCCGACGTCGGAGCGCACGAATTCCTGGGCGCCGTCGATCGGCGGCTGTATTCGTCCGTTCCCGGTCCGACGACGAGGGTGTTCCATGAGCGGGTCTGAGTGGCTGGCGCGGCTGACCGCGATCGAGGGATCGGACGGGGTGGACCCCGAGTGGTTCTCGGGATTGGCGGGCGCGGATTTGCAGTCTCTGCACATCGATGAGCGCGGGCGCAGTCTCACCGCCGCTTTCACCGCCGCGACTTCGTCGGAAGCCGCTGCGGATGAGGGGCACGACGCGGTGGAGTTCTTCGTGGTGTTCTCGAAGACCGCGGATCTGGTGATTCGCGGCTGGAGCCACGAAGCCAGGCACGACTACGTGCTGGATGACGGGGACCGCGGTCGTCGCAGCGTCACGATCAAGGGCGAGGGCTCGGTGGTGGGCTTCACGTGCGAGGGCCTGGCCGTCGAGCGGGTGCGGACGTTTCACGCGGGGCCGCTGTGACGGTGATCATCGCCCGACTCGCGCAAGGGTAGCGCCAACCGGACTTCCTGAGGACCGCCGTGCCCGTTTACCCCCAACGATCCCCCTTCGTCGGGTAAGAGTGTGCAGTGCTTTTAGGACGCGATCGGGAGTCCGCGCGGGTCGAGGGAGCGTTGGATCGGGCGTGCTCGGGCAGCGGGGAGATCCTGCTGCTGCGGGGTGATCCCGGCATCGGCAAGAGTGTGCTGCTCGCGCGGACGGTCGAGCGTGCCGCCGAGCGGATGCTGGTGTTGCAGGCGCGCGGGTTCGAGACCGAGGCCGAGATCGGGTACAGCGTGCTGGCGGATCTGTGCCGGTCGCTGGACGCCGAGATCGCCGAGCTGCCCGAACTGCTGCGCGATGCGCTCCAGACCGCGACCGGCGCGGCCGTCGGCAGCGGCGAGGGCAGTAGTGCCTTCGCCGTCGGGCGGGCGCTGACCGTGCTCCTTCAGAATGTGGCCGCGCACCAGCCCGTCCTCATCGCGCTCGACGACGGGCACTGGGCCGACGAGGCCTCGGCCTACGCGCTGGCCTTCGCGGCGCGGCGGCTCGGGGACGCCGCGACGGCCGTGCTCATCACGCTGCGCAACGGCGAGCCGAGTGTCTTCGACGGCCTGGACGCGCCGTCGGTCGAGCTCTCGCCGCTGGAGCGCACCGCGGCTGAGACGCTCATCGGCGCCGAGGCCGCGCGCCGCGTCGGGCCGCGGATGGCCGAGCACATCCACCGGGCCGCGCAGGGCAATCCGCTGGCGCTGCTGGAGTTGGCCGACGCCGCACTCAGCGGGCGCCTGGACCCCGACGACGACCAGATCGTCCCCTCCGGCCCGCGCCTGGAGCACGCCTTCGCCACCCGCCTGAAGCGCCTCCCGGAGCGCTGTACCAGGGCCCTGATGGTGGTCGCGACCAGCTTCACCGGCGCGCTCGACGAGACCGCCGGGGCCATGGCGCGCCTCGGGATCTCGGAGTTCGATCTGGACCTGGCCCGCACCGAGCACCTGGTCTGGGAGGACGGCGAACGCTGGCAGATGCGCCACCCGGTGTTCCGCTCCGTCGCCTACCAGCACTACCCGGCCGACGAGCGCCGCCGTACGCACCAAGCCTTCGCCGACTGGCTCGCCGACAACGGCGGCGGCGAGGGCGGCACGTTCCTCGCCGACCAGCGGGCCTGGCACGCGGCCGCGGCGGCGCTGCCCGGCGACGAGTCCGCGGCCGCCCTTCTGGCCGAAGCCGCCGACGCGGCCCGCTCCCGAGGCGCCCTGGCCGCCGCGCGGCGCGCCTATCTGCGGGCCCGGGAACTCAGCGCCGAGCCCGAGACCCGGGCCGCGATGTCGATCGGCGCCGCCGAATGCGTCCAGGTCTCCGGCGACGTCGAGACCGCGCAGGTCCTGGCCCGCGAAGCGTTGCGGTTCTCGCAGTCGCCGGCCGTGGCCAACGCGGCCAACCGGGTCCTGCACCAGATCACGCTGGCCCGGGCCGGCGCGCAGGAGGTGCTGGAGCTGTTCGAGGCCGACGCCGACGCTCTGGCCGCGCACGATTCCGACCTGGCCGCGTCCTACCTCGGCGCGGCGGCGGCCACCGCGATCACCGCGACCCGCCTGCACGACACGCTCCGCCTCAGCGCGAAAGGCGTCGCCCTGACGCCCTCGGGTGTGGGCACCGGCGCCGCCGCGGCCCGCACCGTCAGCGCGTTCGGGCTGGTCAGCAACGGCCGCGCCCCGGAGTCGGCGCGGGTGATGGCCGACTACTTCCCGGAGTTCCGCGAGGCCGATCCCTGGCGTCAGAGTTTTGAGACGGTCGGCATCACCGGGATGGTGCTGATCTGGCTGGGCATGATCGGCCAGGCCGGGGAGTACCTCACCCGCACCGCACGCCTGCTGCGCCAAGCCGGCGCCGAGGAACACCTGCCGTTGCTGCTGATCCCGCAGATCCTGCTGGCCATCCGCAAAGGCGACCTCTCCGCCGCGCACGAAGCGGCCGAGGAGTCCCGGCGCCTCGGCGGCGAACTCGGCCAGCGCCAAGTCGCCCCGCTCGCCGTGGCCCTGGCCGCCCGCCTGGCCGCCGTCCGCGGCAGCTTCACCCGCGCCATGGACCTGGCGACCACGACCGAGCAGCTGACCGAGGTCACCGGCGCCAGCTTCTACCGCGACATCGCGAACACCGCCGTCGGCTCGGCCGAGCTGGCCCAGGGGCGGTGTCAGGAGGCCGCGTCCATCCTGGCCGGCGTCCGCGAGCGCCTGCTCGCCGGCGACATGATCGAGCACAGCTTGTTCATGCCGACCTTCGGCGACTACATCGAGGCGCTGGTTCGGCTCGGGGCCGGCACAAAGGCCCGCGACGAGGTGGCCGAGGAGCTGCCCCGCGTCGAGAACGGAGGCCTGGCTGCCTCCCTGGCGGTCGTCTACCGCTGCCAGGCGCAGGTCCTGCCGCCGGACAAGGCAGCACCCTGGTTCGATCGCGCGCTCGCCGCGCACGCGGACTCCGTCGACGTCTTCGAACAAGCGCGCACCCAGCTCGCCTACGGCCGGTTCCTACGCGAGAGCGGCGAATCCGGAGTGGCGGGCAGGCTGCTGGCGGCAGCCGCCACGGCGTTCACCGCGATGGGCGCCGATCCCTGGCTGGAGGAGGCCGAGACCGAACTGGACCTGCTGGTCCTCCCCGCGGACCTGTCCGGGACCCGGCTGGCCCGGCAGGAGCGACGCGTCATGCGGCTGGCGGCCGAAGGCGCGACAAACGGCCAGATCTCCGAGGCGCTGGGCATCGCGCCGCAGACCGTGGACCACTACCTGGAGCAGGTGCTCGACAAACTGGGCGTGCGCCAGCGGTGGGAACTGGCCGGACTGCTCCAAAAGGGGCTCGGCGAGTAGAGCCAGGCTCGGCGCGGAAGGCAGAGCACAGCATGTTGTAGCAGAACCTTGACTGTCCGCGACGCCGTATCTAGCATCCGCCGTGCTTCTTGCGCTTACTGGGGCAATCAATGGGAGGTCTGGAGTCATCATGCGCCACCATCCCTCACGTCCGCTGCGGAGCAGACTGCTCGCCGTCGTCTCGGCGGTCGGGCTGATGTTCCTGGGTGCCGCAGCACTCGGTACGCCCGCATCCGCCGCCACGTCGATCACGAACGGCGGATTCGAGGCCGGGAACCTGTCCGGCTGGACCACCTCCGGCGTCACCTCGGTGACGACCACGAATCCGCACTCGGGCACGTACGCCGCGATGGTCGGCTCGACCAGCCCGAGCAACACGTCCTCGATCGTGCAGTCCTTCACGGCGCCGGCGACCAGCCCGTCGCTGTCGTTCTGGTACGACGTGGTCTGCCCTGACACGGTGACCTACGACTGGGCCACCGCGACGCTGAAGGACACCACCACCAACACCACGACCACGGTGCTGGCCAAGACCTGTGTCTCCGACTCCGGGTGGAAGCAGGTCACGAAGACGCTGACCGCCAACGACAACTACACGCTGACGCTGACCAGCAAGGACGACAACTACGCGGGCGACCCGACGTACACGCTGTACGACGACGTGACGCTGTCCGGCGGTGTCCCGGCCAACGACTTCTCCATCAGCGACAGCCCGACGTCGGCGAGCGTGAACCCCGGCGCGTCCGCGACCTCGACGATCTCCACCGCGGTCACCTCCGGCAGCGCGCAGAGCGTGACGCTGTCCGCCTCCGGGCTGCCGTCCGGCGCGTCGGCGTCGTTCTCGGCGAACCCGATCACCGCGGGCGGATCCTCGACGATGACGGTCGCGACCGCTTCCAGCACCCCGAGCGGCACCTACCCGATCACGGTCACCGGGACCGGCGCGTCGGCGACGCACACGACCACGTTCACCCTGACGGTGAACGGCACGGGACCGTCGCTGATCAAGGTGAGCACCGACCCGTTCACCGACACCGACGCCCAGCACGCGACGGAGGTCGAACCGGACACGTACGCGTTCGGGACGACGATCGTCGCCGCGCACCAGACGGGCCGGGTCTACGGCGGCGGCTCGTCGGACGTCGGCTGGGAGACCTCCACTGACAGCGGCGCCACGTGGCACAACGGCTTCCTGCCCGGCGTCACGGTGAACTCCGGCGGCGGAACGTACGCACAGGTCTCCGACGCCTCGGTGGCCTACGACGCCAAGCACGCCGTCTGGCTGATCTCCTCCCTGCCGATCGACTCGGCGGGGAACGTTCCCGGCGTCCTGGTCAGCCGCTCCACGGACGGCGGGCTCACGTGGGGCAATCCGCTGCACTCGGCCGGGTTCGACGGCGCGGACTACGACAAGAACTGGATCGTCTGCGACAACACGTCCACCAGTCCGCACTACGGGAACTGCTACACCGAGGTCGACATCACCTCCTCGGGCAACTCCGAGGTCATGTCCACCTCCACCGACGGCGGCCTGACCTGGGGGGCCAACGTTCACCCGGCCGGCTCGCCGAGCGGTCTCGGCGGCCAGCCCGTCGTGCAGCCCAACGGCAACGTCATCGTGCCCTTCTCCACCAACGGCTCGTCGATCGAGTCCTTCATGTCGACCAACGGCGGCACGTCGTGGAGCTCGGCGGTGACGGTCGCGACCGTCAGCGCGCACGGCGTCAACGGCGGTCTGCGCGACGGCGAGGGCCTGCCCTCGGCCGAGATCGACGCCTCGGGCAAGGTGTACGTGGCCTGGCAGGACTGCCGGTTCCGCTCCGGCTGCCCGGCGAACGACATCGTGATGTCGACGTCCACCAACGGGACCAGCTGGTCGGCGGTCACCCGCGTGCCGATCGACGCCACCACCTCCGGCGCCGACCACTTCATCCCGGGACTCGGCGTCGACCGCACCACCAGCGGCAGCACGGCCAAGCTGGGGCTGTACTACTACTTCTACCCGAACGCGAACTGCACCACCTCCAGCTGCCAGATGTCAGTGGGATACATCTCCTCCGCGGACGGCGGTTCCACGTGGAGCGCCGCGCAGACCGTGGCCGGCCCGATGACGATGGCGCAGATCGCGAACACCAGCCAGGGCTACATGGTCGGCGACTACATCTCCTGCTCGGTCGTGAACGGCAAGGGCGTCGCCCTGTTCGCCGTCGGCAAGACCCCGACCAACGGCCAGGCGTTCGACGAGGGCATGTACACCGTCGGCGGCGGCCTCGCGATGCGCGGAGGCCCGGTCCGGGCGACCACCGGACCGGTCTTCGCTACGCCCCAGCGTCCGAGTGCGCCGGCGCTCAGGACCCTGAAGTAAGGGTCCTGGCGATGCCTGCTCGCGCAGCAGGCTGAACGACGGCCGTGTCCATCTTCGCCGAGGATGGACACGGCCGTCCGCTTGAAGACGGTGCGACGACGGCGACAGGCATCTCAAAGAACGTGGTAGACCGCACGTGCATCGGAAAGGGCGCGAGGGCTCCGGCGGCATGTCGCTGCTGATAGGCGGGCTTGCAGGAAAATAATCAGGTCCCTACTTTACTGAATCTTGACCATCCAAGGTCTCTTCAAAGGGCCACACCCCGTGGAACGCTGCGCAGGCACAACCTTCACCATTCCTCGAAAGGTTGGGACCCACGGCATGCGAACTGCCTCACGAATCGGTCTGCTCCCGATCGGAGCAGCCTGTGCGGCCTTAGCACTGGCTCTCACCGGCCCGCAGGCATCCGCCACGAGCGCCGGCGCCACACAGAACCACAACCGCCCGCACGCGATCGGCACCCCCTCCGCTTCTACGGCACACATTCGAGCCGATGCGACCGGCGGTCCGCCCGGCGATCCGGATGGAGGGGTCGACGATCCGAGTGCGGCGGACAACGAGTACTTCGCCGCACGTAGCGCGCCGGGTGTTGTTGCTCCCGGTGCGTATGGTGCGGCGTGGCAGCAGATGCAGTCCATGCCGCACGTCGGGCCGACGTGGAAGCCGGTCACCACGACGGCCTACAACTCCGACGACCCGCGTTACCGGGACT
>Ga0207671_10000607_pt1 | contig 47542 bp, 39 predicted proteins | sample KBSC24metaG_FD_184352 | JGI IMG/M metagenome (GOLD analysis project Ga0207671, IMG submission 184352) | Corn rhizosphere microbial communities from Kellogg Biological Station, Michigan, USA - KBS C2-4 metaG (SPAdes) (version 2) | ecosystem: Host-associated > Plants > Roots > Rhizosphere > Soil... | reverse complement strand
GAGCACGTTGTAGAAGAAGGCGCCGAACTCCGCGCCGGTGAGCTCGACGCCGGCATCCACCACCGTCTGCACCAGCCGCCCGAGATCGAGCTCGGCGGCGATCTCGCGCGAGACCTGGTTCAGGATCTCCAGCGCGTGACTCTCCAGGCGCAGCGCCGCCTCGGACGCCGCCACCGCGGCGTAGGCCCGCTTGCGATCGGTGATGTCCATCGCCGTGCCGGTGAAGCGCACCGGCTTGCCGTCCTCGAACCGCGTGCGCCCCTTGGCCGCCACCCAGCGCTCGGTGCCGTCCGGCGCGATGGTGCGATATTCGATGTCGACCCGGCCGCTGCCCGCCGGATCGAGCGCGCCCTGCACGGCGGCATGGCCCATCGCCCGGTCGTCGGGATGGAGGCCGGCGAGGAAGCCGCTCTCATAGGTGATCTGCGCGTCCGCCGGCAGCCCGAACAGGGCCTTGCACTGCGCATCCCAATGCAGGGCGCCCTCCACGGGGTCATAATCCCACACCCCGACCTGCGCCGCGTCGGTGGCGAGCCGCAGCGTGTCCTCGGCGGCGCGGCGGGCGGTCCGCTCGGCCCGCTCCTCGATCGCGCGCAGCACCACGGCCGGCAGCCGCTCCAGCCGCTGCTTGGTGACGTAATCGGTCGCGCCGTGCTTCAGCGCCTCGACCGCGATCTCCTCGCCCAGCGTGCCGGAGACGAAGATGAAGGGCACGCTCGGCGCCCGGCCGTGCGCCAGCTGCAGCGCCTGTTCGCCGTCGAAGCTGGGCAGCTTGTGATCGGCGAGGATCAGATCGTAGTCTTGGTCCAGCGCGGCGACGAAATCGGCGCGGGTCCACACCCGGTCGATCGCCGCGGCCACGCCCTCGGCCGCCAGGAACTCGCGCACCAGCTCGGCGTCGTGAGCGTCGTCCTCCAGGTGCAGGATGCGGATCGGCGCGTCGCTCACGGGCGGGGCACGCTCCCGCGCGGCGGCGGCTCGTTGAGCACCGCCCAGAACATGCCGAGATCGCGGATCGCCTCGAAGAATTGCTCGAAGCCCACCGGCTTCACCACGAAGGCGTTCACGCCGAGGCTGTAGCTGCGCACGAGATCGCGCTCCTCGCGGGACGAGGTGAGCATCACCACCGGCGTGCCCTTCAGGTGCGCGTCCTTCTTGATCTGCTCCAGCACCTCCAGGCCATCGACCTTGGGCAGCTTGAGATCGAGCAGCACCACGGCGGGATCGGCCGTCTCGCGATTTTCGTACATGCCGCGCGCGAAGAGGTAGTCCAGCGCCTCCGCGCCGTCGCGCGCGATGATCACGGCATTGGCGAGCTGGCACTGCTCCAGCGCGGCCAGGGTCAGCTCGACATCCTTCGGGCTGTCCTCGACGAGGAGGATCGGTTTGAGATCGGCCATGGTCGCCCCTTTACGCCGCCGGCAGGGCGAAGAAGAAGGTCGCCCCCTTGTCCAGCTCGCCCTCCGCCCAGACGCGCCCGCCATGGCGCTCGACGATGCGCTTCACATTGGCGAGGCCGATGCCCGTGCCCTCGAACTCCTCCTCGCGGTGGAGCCGCTGGAACACCCCGAACAGCTTGTCGACATAGGCCATGTCGAACCCCGCACCATTGTCCCGCACGTGCGTCACCACCTCGTCTGCTTTCGCTTCCGAACCGACCTCTATCACGGCCGGTTCCCGGTCGCGCGAGAATTTCAGGGCGTTTTCCAAAAGGTTCTGCACGACCAGCCGCACCATCACCGGATCGGCGCGGACGGGCGCGAGATCGCCGATGCGCCAGTCGACACAGTGCCGGTCGCCCTCCAGCGTCAGGGTGGTGCGCGCCTCGGCCACCATCGCGGCCACGTCGATCGGGACGGGCGTGATCGTCGATCGCCCCATCTGCGAATAGCTCAGCAGATCGTCGACCAGTTGCCCGGCCGAGATCGCGCTTTCGATGATCGTCTCGATATAGCGGTCGCCGCGCTCGGACAGGCGCTCGCCCTCGAATTTCTTGAGCAGCTGGGCATAGCCGACGATGTGGCGGAACGGCGCGCGCAGATCGTGGCTGACCGAATAGCTGAACGCCTCCAGCTCCTTGTTGATCGCGGTCAGCCGCTCGGACAGCGCCGCCATCTCCTCGGCGCGGCGCAGCACGATGTCGACGATCGCGACGCGCAGCTCGCCCGCCGCGTCCAGCTCGGCCTCCTGCCACGATCGCGCGTGCAGCTGCACCGTCTCCTGCCAGATCTCGAAGGACTTGCGGGGATGGAGGCGCAGCCCGTCCGGCCCCAGCTCGGCGCGCTTGGCGGGATCGCCGCCCCAGGAGACGGTCCGCACCAGCTCCGGCCGGAACCAGATGAGATAGGAATCGTGGATCTGCGAGATCGACATGGCGATCACGCCGGCGCCCCTGTCCTTGAGCCCCTCGCCCCCCGGCCATTCGGCGGCGAGGCTGTCGGTCACGAAGACGTCCTCGCGATCCTGGCCGGACAGCCAGTCGACCAGCGCCAGGATGCCGGCCTCGGGCGGCGTCTCACCGAGCCGGGTGCAGCGCCCGCCCGCGACGACGGCGGCCCCGTCCGCGCCGGTGAGCGCCATCAGGTCCCTGGGATCGGCCAGCAGGCCGTCGATGAAATGGTCCTCGGCCGCCATGTGGGCGAGCAGCCGGCCCTGCACGCCGCGCAGCGCGTCCCGCCGCAGCGCCAGCGCGGAAGCCTCGTGCGCGGCGATCTGCATCGAGACGACCTGCCCGATGAACTCGCACGCCGCGCGGACGTGATAGGGCACGCGGATCGGATCGAGATGGTGGCAGGAGATCAGGCCCCACAGCCGGTCGCCCGACAGCAGCGAGATCGACATGGAGGCCATCGTCGCCATGTTGCGCATATATTCGAGGTGGACGGGCGAGACGCTGCGCAGGACGGCATAAGTGAGGTCCACCGTGCCGCCGTCCGGCACGATCGGCGCCGGCTCGTAATCGGCATCGGCGATCAGGCGCAGGCGGTTGAGGCGATAGAGCTCGCGCGCCTGGGCCGGGATGTCGGAGGCCGGCCAGCGCAGGTCGCGATAGACGGGCAGCCGCCCGCCATTGTCCTCGGCGATCACCTCGCCGTTCCACTCCTCGTCGAAGCGGTAGATCAGCGCGCGGTCGAGCCCGGTGATCCGCCGCACCTCGCGCGCCGCGAGATCGGCGAGCGCCTGGATGCCCGAGGTGCGCTGGACGGCGTCGAGAAAGGCGCGGACATCGGGATAGACCTCGTCGAAGCTGCCCGGCTCGTCGCCCAGCGCACGCTCCAGCTCGACGATGATGGCCTCGCCAGACCGGTGCGCGACGAGGTGGAACGCGCCGGCCCCGGTGCGCAGGAAGCAGAGATGCTCCGGCGCGCGCCCGGCGACGAGGCGGGCGTCGAGGCTGTCGATCACCCCGCGCGCATCCTCGGGCAGCAGGTCGGCGAGCCGACGGCCGACCGGATCGGCGACGACGCCCGCCGCCAGCGCGCCGATCGCCGCCCTGGTCACCGTGCCGCCCGCGTCGAGCACGAACAGCGCGCCGTGCGGCTGGATGCTGCCGGGCACGCGGATCGGCTCGCGCGCGCAGGCGTCGAGATCGAGATCGGCAATGGAGGCGGGCGTTTCGGACATGCGAAGTGGCGGTATCCCCGGCGCGACGTATCGGCGCCTAGACCAACCCGCAAGCGCCGACATTGATCCGGAGCAATCGTGACTCTTCTCCTCTCCCTGGAAGGGAGGGGCCGGGGGTGGGTCTTGGGTCACGATAGGGATGCCCCATGGGATGAGATCAACGTCACGCGCGCCTCTACCCACCCCCAAACCCCCTCCCTTCCAGGGAGGGGGCTTTACTTCACCACCACCCCGCCCTTGATCACCCCCTGCACATGCTCCAGCAGGCGGATGTCCTGCAGCGGATCGCCCGCCACCGCGATCATGTCGCCATAATGGCCGGGGCTCAGCGCGCCGACATCCTGCGACCGGCGCAGCAGGTCGGCGGAGACGATGGTCGCCGCCCGGATCGCCTGCATCGGCGTCATGCCGTAGCGGACCATGTAGGAGAGCTGGCGCGCACCGAGGCCGAACGGGTAGACGCCGGCATCGGTGCCGAAGGACAGCTTCACGCCCGCCTTCACCGCCTTGGCGAAGCCGGCGCGCTGCTCGTCGGTGGTGGCGCGGTTCTTGGCGAGATATTCGGCGGGCCAGCCCTGCTTCGTGCCCTCCTCCTCGATCCAGTCGCCGTCATAGATGTCCATGTCGAGCCAGACGCCGGCCTTCTTCGCCATGGCGATGCCCTCGTCGTCGATCAGCGAGGCATGCTCGATCGAGCGCACCCCGGCGCGGATCGCCGCCTTGATGCCCTCGGCGCCATGGGCATGGGCGATGCAATAGCTGCCGTGCCGCTTCGCCGCGTCGCAGGCGGCCTGCATCTCGTCCGGCGTCAGCTCCAGCGCGCCGGGCTCGGAGCCGATCGCCAGCACCGCGCCGGTCGCGATCAGCTTGATGAAGTCGGCGCCGTGCTGGAACAGGAAGTCCACCTTCGCCCGCGCCTCGTCGGCGTTGCGGACATAGCCATATTGCATGTCGGCGGGCAGGACGACGTCGGGCGCCGCGCCCGTCACCGCGCCGCCGCCGCCCGGTATGGTGATATAGGCGCCGGCGACGAGCATGCGCGGCCCTTCCACCTCGCCCTGCGCGATGGCGTCGCGCAGCGCCACGTCGGTGAGGCCGCGATAGACGCCGACGTCGCGGACGCTGGTGAAGCCCGCCTCCAGCATCGTGCGCGCGACGGACGCGGCCTTGAGCGCCACCTCCGCCTCGCTGTGCTTGAGCGCCTCAATCGGATCGCCCTCGACGAAACCGTCCGAGATGTGGGTGTGGCAGTCGATCAGGCCGGGCAGCACCGTATAGGCCGACCAGTCGACCACCGTCCCTTGCGCGGGGGCGCCGTGCCAGGGCGCGACGGAGGCCACCCGGCCGTCCACCACCGTGATCGCCTGGTCGGCGAGCACCCGCCCCTGCTCGGGATCGATCAGGCGGCCGGCATGGACGGTGACGGTCCCCGCCTGCGCCGCGCCGCCCAGCAGCAGCGCCACGCAGGCGAGAAGGGCGCGCGGGATCAGAATTTGTATCCCGCGCGAATGCCCATCGTCCGGGGCGTGATGATCACCTCGTAAGGCCGCTGGAAGCAGGAGCCGCATTCCTGGAAGCGGGAGATCTGCGCACGCGCATCGAACGCATTCTCGACGAACAGCTCCGCCGACATGTTGCCCCATTCGCCGCCCAGCGCGAAATCCGCCGTGGTGTAGGCGCCGATGCGGCCGACCTGCCCGGTGTAGAAGAAGGAGTTGGGATCGGCGATCACCGCCGGATCGGTGCCGTCCACGCCGGCCTTCAGCACCTTGTCGCGCAGATCGGTCGCGGCCGAGCTGGCATGGGTGATGTTGGCCTGGATGTGCATCTTCACCGGATCGAGCTGGAATTCGTAGCGGGCGAGCGCGTTCATCTTGAAGCGCGGCGTCACCGGCAGGCGCGTGCCCTTCGGCGATTCCACGAAGTTCACCTGGCCATCCGGCCCGGGGCTGCCGCACTGGAAGGCCGGATCGTCGTAGGCGCACAGATTCTTGCGCGTTTTGCCGTCGATATAGGCGGCACTGCCCGACAGGGTGAGCCCGCGCACCGGATAGAGCGAGAAGTCCATCTCGACGCCCTTGATGCGGGCATTCGGGCCATTGTGGATCTCGGTGAAGCTGTTGGTGCCGAGGAAGGCGTACTGGAAATCCTTCCAGTCCTGCCAGAACAGGGCGCCGTTGACGCGCAGCTTGTGATCCAGCCAGCTGGTCTTGAAGCCCAGTTCGTAATTGGTCAGGAAATCCGGCTGATAGGGCGGGAGGTCGGCGCGCCGGTTGATGCCGCCGGGCCGGAAGCCGCGCGACCAGGTGGCGTAGACCATCTTGTCCGGCGTCACCTTCCAGGTGAGGTTCAGCCTGTGGATGACGCCGTCGCCGGACGTGCTCTTCGGGCTGAGCTTGCCGTTGCTGAAATTCGCCAGGTTGGGGCAGGGGCCGAGGCCCTGCGCCGGCGGCGCCAGCGTGCCGTCCGGATTGTCGCGCACGGTGCTGCCGTCGGTATTGTAGCAGGCCGCGACGCCCGTGCGCGAGCTGCCGGCCGCATTGTAGGGCGGCCCGTTCGGATTGCGGCCGAAGCCGAAGAAGCCGATCAGCGAGTTGTCATATTTGTAGTAGCGCAGGCCGCCGGTCAGCGTCAGGTTGTGGAAGATGTCGTAGCTGGCCTCGCCGAACGCGGCATAATCCTTGTCGACGCGATTCTGGTCGGTGAGCCAGAGCGTGCCGGGATGGCCGTTGACCGACAGATCGGCCCCCAGGCCGTCAATCTTGTAATCCTGCACGATATGGTGGGACTGGCGCTGGAAGAAGCCGCCGGCCACGACCCGGAACGGCTTGTCGACGGGCGAGGAGATGCGGACCTCCTGGCTCAGCTTCCGGAACGTGTCGGCGCCGACGATATATTGCAGCGGCGGGATCGTGTTGCCGGCATTATCCTGATAATAGAAATAGTTGGCGAGGCCGCCACGATCCGAATAGAGATTGTCGTAAGCCTCGGCATAATCGGTATAGTCGGCCGAGGAGTTGATCTTCCGCCACAGATAGGCGCCGGCATAGGTCAGGTCCCAGTCGCCGATCTTGCCCTGGATGGTGAGCGCGCCCTGGACGAAGCGGTCCTTGTCATATTCCGGCTTGAAATGCTGCACGGAGAGGCCGGACAGCGACGGATCGATGCCGAAGCTGCCATGCTGGCTCTGCTGCTGCCCGATCACCGTGCCGGTGGCCGTCCAATTGTCGTTGAGCTCGATCTTCAGCGCGCCGCGGCCGCCATAGATGTCGGCATCGTTATAGTTCTTCTTGACGAATTTGCCGTTGTTCACGCTGATGCCGGTGTCGTAGCCGGGCGGGATGCCGAGCGCCGGATTGCCGGGGCTGGCCGCATCCGGCGATCCGATGAACGTGCGCGTGCCGGGGATGTTGTCGATATAGCCGGCATCATGCTCGTAGAAGCCGACGATGCGCACCGCCATGCGATCGTTGATCGGCGCGTTGATGAAGCCCTCGGCCTTGCCGCCCTGCGACCCGTGCGCGACGGTGTTCCCCTCGACGTCCAGCTTGCCGTAGAAATGCGAGGTGTCGGGCTTGTTGGTGATGATGCGGATCGTGCCCGATTCCGACGAGGCGCCGTAGAGCGTGCCCTGCGGGCCGGACAGCGCCTCGATCCGCTCGATATCGTAGACGTGGACGTCGAGCGTGCCGCCGATCGTGGTGATCGCCTGCTCGTCGAGATAGGTGCCGACCGACGGCAGCGAGCCCGAATGGTTGCCGTCGCCGCCCGACACCACGCCGCGGATATAGACGCTGGTCGATCCCGGCTGGATGGTCTGGAAGGTGACGCTGGGCAGCTGCTTCGTATAGTCGTTGAAATTGGCGACGTTGAGCTGCTCCAGCTTCTCGGTGGTGATCGCCTGGATGCTGATCGGTACCTTCTGGATGCTTTCGGATCGCTTCTGCGCGGTCACGATGATCTCGCCGTTGATCGGCTCGGCCGGAGCCGCGGCGGGGGCAGGTGCCGTGGTCTGCGCGATGGCGGGTCCCCCGAACCCGGCCAGAGCGGTGGTCGCAAGAAGCAAAGCCGGCAACGGCTTACGATAGATCATGCTGGTGCCCCTTTTTTATCTATATCGAAAAGCTGTTACGCACCCGAAACAGAGTCAAGCAGCCCGCCGCACCCCCTTTTTATTATGAATCACCATGGCAAGGACGTCACAGCGTCGGCGCCTCCGGATAGGTATCGAGCACGGGGCCGAGCGCATCCCTGAGCGGCCCGAGCCAGGGATCGAAGCGCTTCCATTGCTCCAGCCCCTCGCGGAAGATCGGTTGCCGCACCTGTTCGGACGAGGCGGTGCGCACCGCCCGCTTCGTCTCGTGGAAACGCAGGCACGCATCCTCGAACGGCAGGCCGGCGGCGGCGAGCAGCGCCCGCGTCTCCGCCTCCTGATCCTCCACCATGCGCTCGTAGAAGACGCGGTGGACGTGGCCCGGCAGCACCCGGTCGACATGCGCCATCCAGCGCACGTAATCGCGGTAATAGAGGCCGATGTCGGCGAGGTCGTAGGTGAAGACCTGGCCGTGCGCGAAATGCTGCTTGAAGTTGGACAGGCAGCAGCCGAGCGGATGGCGCCGCGCATCGATGATCGTGGCATGGGGGAGGATCAGCCTGATGAAGCCGACATGCGCCCAGTTGTTCGGCATCTTGTCGATGAACCGCGGCCTGTCCGTCTTGCGCTGGACGCGGGTGCGATCGAGATACTCCTCGCCCAGCGCGCGCGCCTCGTCCCGGCCGAGCCCGGCGATGCCGTCGCCGACGCGCGCGGCCAGCGCCGCGATGTCGGGCAGTTCGGTGGTGCCCTCCACGGTGGAATGGCTGGCGAGGATCTGCTCGATCAGGGTCGAGCCCGAGCGCGGCAGGGACACGACGAAGATCGGGTCCGCCGCCGCGCAGCCCCAGCCCTCGCGCTCGGCGAAGAAAGCTGGCGTGTAGAGCGCCGTCCGGCGATCGACGATGCGGGTCGTCTCGCCGGGATCATAGTCGATCAGGGCGCGGCGCAGGCGGTTGCCTTCGACATAATGGGCGAAGGAGACCTCCGCCGCGCCGGCATCCTCCTCCGCCTTGCCGAGCGCGAAGGCGAGGTGGAAACGATGCTCGCCATCCAGGCCCGGCACCTCCAGCGCGGAGCGCATCGCCGCCTTGTCGGCCTCCGCGAAGCGGAAGGTCTTGAGGTTGGCGAGGCTCCACCACGCTTCGCCGAGCCCCGGCTGCATCGCGATCGCCTGCCGGTAGGCGGCGATGCTCTCCTCCTGCTCGCCCAGCGTCTTGAGCATGTGGCCCAGGCTCATCCACACCTTCGGCTGGTTCGGATAGCCGGCGAGCACGCCGCGATAGAGCGCGATCGCCTGCTCGTAATCGCCCAGCCGGCTGAGGATCGCCGCCTTGAGATTGGTGTAGGAGGGGTGGCCCGGCTCGGCCGCCAGCAGGGGATCGATCGCCGCCAGCGCCTCCTCGCTGCGCCCCAGCCGGTGGAGGATCAGCGCGTGGTTGTGGCGCGCCGCGGTGAAGCCCGGCGCCAGTTCGATGGCGCGCTCGAGCAGGTTGGCGGCGTCGCGGTAGCGGCCGATCCGGCCGGCCAGTTCGGCCAGCATGCGGATCGCGGCGACGTCGGTGGGCCGCTGCCGGAGGCGATCGCGCAGAATCGGCTCGGCCACGTCGAGGCGTCCGTCCGACAGCGCCAGCGCGGCCTGCATCAGGGCGGGATCGCTCGCCGAGGCGCGCACCCCGGCGAGATAGGCCCGGTCAGCCCCCGCCTCGTCGCCCGCCAGCCGCAGCACGTCGGCCAGCGCCGTCCAGCCCTCGGCCAGATCGGGCTTGAGCTCGGTCGCCCGCCGCAGCGCCGTGGCGGCGGCCGGCGCATCGCCCAGGAGCGCGTGGACGAGGCCCAGTTCCAGCGCGGTGGCGGCGGATCGCGGCTGGTCGGCGAACAGGGCGGAGAGCGTCGCCCGCGCCGCCGCCCAGTCTCCGGACAGGCGCTGCGCCCGTCCCTTCAGGAGCAGGGCCTGCGGCATGCCCGGCGCGGCGCGGAGGATTTCCTCGGCCTGGAGCAGAGCGAGGTCGGGGCGGGCGGGCGCCATCCGCTCGGCATGGGCCAGGGCCTCGCCGATCGATCCCATGGCGTGAGAGACGCTGCTCGCCACAAACCCCCTTCGACCGCCCTCCCAAAGGCCGTCAACGCAGAATGAACATCCCGTGACGGGGGGCTGTCAATCCGCGCGTTGCAGCACGATGACGATTATCGGACGATCGTGCAACAAGGTGACAGCAGGGCGCGACGAACCGTTGCGGCGGGGGCAGTCAGACGGGGAGATCGGATCCCGATGGGGTTCACCTTAACCCCGTTCGTACTGAGCTTGTCGAAGGACGGGCTGCAAACGCTGCGCTTGGGGGCCGTACTTCGACAAGCTCAGTACGAACGGAGGAAAGACCCCCCTCCCTCATGGGCCGATCCCTCCCCCCAGCAGCGCGTCGATCCACCTGCGGGCCAGCGCCGCCGCCTCCTCGGCCGAGAAGACGCTGCGGTCCAGGCAGAGCTCCAGCCACAGCCCGTCGATCAGCGCGGTGATCGCCACCGCCTCGATCCGCCGGTCACCCCCGCCGCCATGTTCGGCGAGCAGCCGCTCGATCGCCGCGCGGAAGTCCGCATAGCTTTCGGCATGCGCCGCCGCCACCAGCGGCATGGACCGGGTGAGGCCGAGCAAGCCCAGCCAGGTGCCGAGCAGATCCTCGTCCATCACCGGTGGCAGGAAATTGCCGACGACATAGGCCTCCAGCCGCGCGCGGGGATCGGCGCCGGCGGCCGCCACCGCCTCGCCCAGGGCCTCGCCCACCCGCTCCGAAACCTGCCGGTAGGTCGCGGCGATCAGCGGCTCGACACCCTCGAAATGGTGCGTGACGAGGCCCGGCGAGACGCCGGCCTCGGTGGCGATGGTGCGGACGGAGACGCCGCCGGCGCCATGCCGCGCCAGCGATCGGGCGGCGGCATCGATCAGCGCCTGCCGCCGTTCGGCCGGCGCGCGGCGATAGCTCGGTCGCAGCATCAGGCGCCCTCGGCCACGATCGGAGCCCCTGTCTTATGCGCCATGCCGTCTCCCGCCTGCCGGTTTCACGCCGACGGTATCGCCCCGCGCCGGCCAGTCAACCAAGCCGCCCTTGGCCCAAATGAACAAAAGGTCATCTGACCCCCATGGCAGGGCAAGCGGTCGCCCCCGAAAAGGCCGGCATGGCAGCGTATCGTCACGCCATGGGGCCAAACGGGGGCAGAAGGCTTGCGATCGGCGTCACGGCCGTCGTGGCGGCGTTGCTGCTCGTCCTGATGATGGCGGAGCATGGCACCTTCCGCCGCCTGGCCGGCAGCGGCACCGCGGTCGCCGCCTTGCCGGGCGTGACCCTCGATGTCGACGACGGGGACAGGATGCCGGTCGTCACCAGCGTCCGCTCCGACGGCGAGGCCGAACGCGCCGGCATCCGGGCCGGCGACGAGATCGAGGCGGTGGACGGCCACCGCGTCCACGACATCGCCGCGCTGCGCTCCGCCGTGCTGTCCGACAGCGACGGCAAGCTCGCCCTTCATATCAAGCGGGGGGATGCGCTATGGACTGTCGCTCTGGATCGCAGCGAGCCTGCGGCCGGCAACGCGATGGCGATGGAAACGGCGAATGGCCCAGAAAATACTGCTGATTGAAGACGACCGGCAGACCGCGACCTATATCGTCAAAGGCCTGAGCGAAGAGGGCATGACGGTGGATCATGCCGACAATGGCCGCGACGGCCTCTTCCACGCCACCGACGGCGGCTATGACGCGATCATCCTCGATCGCATGCTGCCGGGGATGGACGGCATGGCGGTGCTCGGCGCGCTCAGGGCCGGCGGCATCCACACGCCGGTGCTGATGCTCTCGGCGCTGGGCGCGGTGGACGACCGGGTGGCGGGCCTCACCGCCGGATCGGACGACTATCTCACCAAGCCCTTCGCCTTCGCCGAGCTGCTGGCCCGGCTGAAGCTGATGCTCCGCCGGGGCGGTGCCGGCGCGCAGCCGACGACGCGGCTCGCCTGCGGCGATCTCGACATGGATCTGCTCAGCCGCAAGGTGAAGCGCGGCGCCCGCGCGATCGACCTCCAGCCCCGCGAATTCCGGCTGCTCGAATATCTCCTCCGCCACAAGGAGCAGGTGGTCACCCGCACCATGCTGCTGGAAGGCGTGTGGGACTATCATTTCGATCCCGGCACCAACGTGATCGACGTCCATGTCAGCCGCCTGCGCCGCAAGATCGACGATGGCGAGGCGGTGCCGCTGATCCATACGGTGCGCGGCGCCGGCTACCGGCTGGGCCTGGACGGCTGAGCGCGCGGGCGTGCGCGTTCCCGCCTTCCTGCGCTCCTCCACCACGCGCTTCTTCGCGCTGGTGTTCGTGCTGCAGCTCATCTCGGGCACGTCGCTGCTGCTCTTCGTGCGCCACATCATCGCCGACGAGCTGGAGCGCACCTCGCGCACCCTGGTCACCGAGCTGCACGACGATCTCGTCGCCGACTACAAGCAGGAAGGGCTGCCGGGCCTGCGCAACCTGATCGGCGCGCGGCTGACGGGATCGCGCGCGCGCGACGCGGCGGTGCTGCTCGACGATCCCAACGGCAACCAGCTGGCCGGCAACATCGCCGACTGGCCGCCGACCATCCCGTTCGATTCGGGCTGGCAGGTCGTCACCCTCTATCGCATGGGCCGCGACAAGCCGGAGCCGATGGGCATCATCGCCTCCAAGCTGCCCGACGGCACCCACCTGCTCGTCGGCCATGTCGTCGAAGGCGATTTGCGGGTCCGCCGGCTGACCGGCGAGGCGATGGCGGCGGCCCTGCTGCTCGCGGTGCCGCTGGCGCTGCTCGGCGCGATCGTGGCGACGCGGGTGATCACCGGCCGGGTCGAGCGCATCGCGGAATCGGCGCGGCGCTTCGGCATGGGCGATCTCGCGCTGCGCGTGCCGCACGAGGCCGGCATGAAGGACGCCTTCAGCGACCTCGCCGCCGCGATCAACCTCATGTTCGGGCGGATCGAGGCGCTGGTCAGCGAATTGCGCGTCGTGACGGACAGCCTGGCGCACGACCTGCGCTCGCCCCTCACCCGGCTCAGCGCCACCGTCGAGCGGGCGATGCGCGAGACCGACGACGAGGCCGCGCTCGCCGCGCTGGAGCGGGTGGGCTATGAGGCCGAGACGCTGCTGGCGATGCTCTCCACCGCGCTCCAGATCAGCCGGGCCGAGGCCGGCATCGGCCGCGACCGTTTCGTCGAGACCGACATCGGGCAGATGATCGGGGACCTCGCCGAAGTCTATGGCCCGCTCGCCGAGGAGCGCGGCTTCACGCTCACCGCGCACGGCCAGGCCCTGTCGGTGGTGCATCGCGAGCTGGTCGGCCAGGCGCTCGCCAACCTCGTCGACAATGCCATGAAATATGGCCGGCCGGGCGGCACGATCACGCTCTCGGCGGAGCGTTCGGCGGAGATGCTGACGCTCGCGGTGGACGATGACGGCCCCGGCATCCCTGCCGCGCAGCGCGCCGAGGCGCTGCGCCGCTTCGGCCGGCTCGACCCGGCTCGCAGCGCCGGCGGCGCCGGCCTGGGCCTCGCGCTGGCGGCGGCGGTCGCGCGACTGCACGGCGGGACGATCACGCTGGCCGACAATGCGCCCGGCCTGTCGGTGCGGATCGAGCTGCCGGTGGAGCCGGCGTAAAGCCCTCTCCCCTTCAGGGGAGAGGGTTGGGAGAGGGGGCGAGCGAAGCGAGCACACTGCCCCTCTCCCTCCCCATCGCTACGCGACGGGTCCCCTCCCTCTCCCCGCAAGCGGGGAGAGGGCAGATCGGTTACTCCGCCGCCGCTTCCACCCTGCCCGTGCGCTGCAGCTTGCCCCAGCCGACCCACGGCCCGGACAGCGCCGCCGACACCGCGCGCAGCACCACCGAATACATCAGCTGGCGGTACACGAAGCGCTGGGCCAGCAGCAGGAAGGCGGGGAAACGCTGGCGGCGCGGTTCCAGCCGGTAGGCGATCCAGCCGCACAGCAGGTCGATGCAGGTGAAGGCCATCCAGTAGATGCCCATGCGCAGCACGTCGGTATGGGTCTGCGCCCAGCCATGCTGGTGGACGCGCAGGATGGTGCCGACGATGCTGATCACCAGCGCGAGGTCGATGATCGGCGAGACCACGGCGAAGCCGATCTGGAACAGCCAGGCCTGCGGGATGCCGACGAAGGCCAGCCCCGCGGGTTTCCGCTCGCGCAGGATCGCGCCATGCTTCCACAGGCACTGGAGCGTGCCGAACGCCCAGCGGAAGCGCTGCTTGGCGAGCGCGCGGAAGGTTTCGGGCGCCTCCGTCCAGGCCACCGCCTCGACATCGTAGGCAACGTCCCAGCCGGCGCGCTGGATGGCGATGGTGAGGTCCTGGTCCTCGGCCAGCGTATCGACGGGATAGCCGCCCACCGCGTCCAGCGCCGCGCGCCGCCACGCGCCGACCGCGCCGGGCACCACGGTGATCGCATCGAAGCGGGTCAGCGCGCGCCGCTCCAGATTCTGCGCGGTCACATATTCCACGCTCTGCCAGCGGGTGACGAGATTGACCCGGTTGCCGACCTTGGCATTGCCCGCCACCGCGCCGGTCCGCTCGTCGACGAACCAGCGGGCGAGCCGCGCGATCGTCGCCTTCTCGAACTGGGTGTCGGCATCGAGCGCGACGATCACCTCGGCGTCGGACAGTTCCAGCCCGCGGTTGAGCGCCACGGCCTTGCCGCCATTCTCCAGCGTCAGCAGGCGCACGCGCGGCTCGTCGGCGAAGGCGGCGCGGACGATGTCGCTGGTGCCGTCGGTCGATCCGTCGTCGATGACGATCACCTCGACCCGGACGTCCTCGCTCGCCAGCACGCGGCGGATCGAGCCCTCGATCACCGTCGCCTCGTTGAAGGCGGGGATCAGCACCGACACGAAGCGGCCGGGATCGATCGCGGGCGGCGGCTCGCGGCGATCCTCGCGCGCGGACAGGGTGGCCAGCGTCGCCATCAGCAGCGCGCGGATGATGCCCAGCGTGATGGCCACGAAGAACAGCCATTTCAGCAGGGCCAGCAAGGCGGCGAGGAACAGGAACATGCCGACGTCGGCGCGCACCGCCAGCAGGTCCTTGCCCGATATCTTGGGCATCACCTGATCGCGGGTGAGGCCGATCAGCTGGGAGACGGTGACGAACTTGTAGCCGTGCGCCTTCAGCGTCTCGATCACCTGCGGTAGCGCCTCCACCGTCTGCTGCCGGTCGCCGCCGGCATCGTGCATCAGGATGATGTTGCCCGAGAATTTGTCGCTGCTCGCCGCCACGCCCTTGAAGGTGTTGCGCAGGATCGTGGGCACGCCGGGCTCCTGCCAGTCCTCCGAATCGACATGGAGGCCGACATTGACATAGCCGTCCTCCTGCGCGCGCAGCGCGGGCAGCAGTTCGTCGTCGGTGGTCGGCTCGGCGTCCCCGAAATAGGGCAGGCGCAGCAGCCGGGTGCCGCGCCCGGTATAGGCCTCGATCAGGCGCTGGGTGGCGTTGAGCTCGATATTGGTGCCGCGCTTCTGCAGCAGCGCCATGTTGGGATGGGTGTAGCTGTGATTGCCGATCTCGTTGCCCTCCGCGATCTCGCGGTTGAGCAGGCCGGGATGCGCGACGGCATTCTCGCCGATCACGAAGAAGGTGGCGTTCACCCCCTCGCGCTTGAGGATGTCGAGGATGCGCGGCGTCCAATAGCCATCCGGCCCGTCGTCGAAGGTCAGCGCGACATAGCCGGGCCGGTAGCCGGTCTTGGTGACGACATAGGGCGTCGGCAGGCTGTGATATTGCTCGTCGCGGATCAGGCCGCGATGGTCGGTCGTGATCGAGCGCGTGCCGGTCGTCGGCGTGTCGGTGACGCGCAGCACCTCGCCATTGCCCTCCACGTCGACGTCGCCCACCGAGCGCAGGGTCGAGAGATCGGGCGGGAACTTGTTGTCCTGAAACGCCTTGAGCGCGTCCCACACGCCCGGATCCTCATAGCCCAGCCGCCACAGGGCGACGGCGGAGACGCCCACCGCGTCGGCGGCCTTGAGCTGGTTCCAGCCGCTCGCCGCGTCGAGCATCCAGACGGTGCGCGGATTGCCGCTGTCGTCGGTATAATCGAAGGTGGAATTGCCGCTGACCGGATCGAAGCGGATCTGCGCGTCGCTGTCATGCGCGGTCAGCCACGCTTCCTCGACCGAATCATTGTCCGCCGCGCCGCTCTTCGGCCAGTCATAGGCGTAGTTGCCGATCGCCATGATCGTCTTGGCCGGGCCGATCTGCGCCACGGCCGCGCGCATCTGCTGCACGAACCAGGCCTGGCTGGCGATCGGGCCGGGCGCGCTGCTATTCTCATGCTCGTCATAGTCCATGATGAACAGGCGATCGGCGAAATGGGCGTAGGCCTTGAGGTTCCAGTCGGCATCGCCGACCGGGACGGTCAGCGTCACCAGCATGTTGCGCGGGCCGAATCGCTGCTTCGCCTCGGCGATCAGGTGCAGATAGTCGCGCTGCGCGGTGGCGGGCAGCTCCTCGAAATCGAACACCACGCCGTCGGCATGCTTGGCGGTGAGCGCCGCGTCGAGCTGGTCGAGGAAGGCCTTGCGCGCCTTGGGATCGTGCAGCAGCGCGGCGGTGCCGGCGACGTCCCAGATGCCGTTCTGGACGTTCTGCACCATCGGCAGGATCTTCGGCCGGCTCGTCCCCATGCGCAGCACGGCGTCCAGCACCCTGTCCTTGCTGACGACGAACTTGTGATCCTTGCCGGTGACGAACATGAGATCGGGCACCAGCCAGTCGATCTGCCCGATATGGCGGACCAGCGAGGCCTTGGAGGCATCGTCCCACGGCACGTAGAAGCCGACCACCTGCTGGTGCACCGCCTCGGCCGCCTTGGTGCTGCCGGGCAGCCAGCTGCCGATCGTGCGCCGGAGCACCCGGCCGACATGGGCGATCTGCGCCGGGATCGGGCGCGGCTGGGGATGCTCGATGCCGATATCCAGCGCGTTCGGGATCGGCACCTCGACGATCGTGAAGGCGAACACGCACGCCGCCACGAACAGCGCCAGGATCAGCGCGAAAAGGGTGCGAATCGACCAGCGCTTCCGCCGCCCGCTGGGATCGTAGAATACCGGCGCCTTCATGATGTCCCGATAGAGCCTGATCGGTTGATGTGGAAGCGCTTCGCGCTTCCGGGTCGGCCGCGAATCCGGCTCGACCAAATGGTTGAGACTTTGCCGTCAGGCAAAGTCGGGCAAGTTTCGCAGACGCCGAAAACGGCGCTCGACCGGGAGTGGGTAGTCGAGCGCCGTTCCGTCATGCATCGGCGTGACAGGGTCCAGGCCCGCCGACGCCGTCCTGTCTATGCGAGCGGCGCCGACCGAGCGGTGGCGACCGAATGAACGATACGTAATGATGCCCGGTCAATCGATGGTTTCGGCCGGATCGACGCCCCACAGCTTCGTCTCCTCGATGAAGCCCCCGCGCCCCGTCACGTCCAGCCGGCACCAGCCGTCGGCGCAGTGGGAAAGCCGCCCGATCACGCCGGGCTCGGCCCGCCACACCACCTTGGCATCGGCGCGGGGCGCGGCGCGCAGATCGGCGATCATGTCCTTCACCATGCCGTTGCGCTGGTCCGACACCAGATTGCCGATCATCCAGCCGGTGGTGCCGTCCGGATCGCGGACCTTGCGCCAGCCGGGATAGGTTTCGACGACCTGCACCGGCAGGCCCTGGCGCTGGTAGAACCAGTTGACCGGATAGTTGCGGCCCGGCCCGGTGCGCATCCGCGCCTGCCCGGCCGAGAGCGAGGCCCAATAGGGCATCTTGCGCTGCTGCGGCGCCGACGCCGCCTGGACCGCCCCGGCGAGGAGCACCGCCGCCAGTGCCGCCGTCATCGCCTTCATGATCTCGCCCTCTTGATCGCGCCCCTTCCCCTCGCTCTAGGCCAGGAAAGACGGCAGCGACAAGGGCTTGCGCATATCCTTTACGGCAGGCCGGCGAGCCAGTCGCGGAGCATGCGCCGGCCCGCGCCGGCCGCTCCCGCGCCGAGCGCGCGGTGATCGGCACGGATCGCCGCCTCGCTGGTGCCCGCCCCGATCACGTAATCGGCATCCTCGGCCAGCCAGCGATCGATGCCGTCGTCGGGCGATCCCATTTCGGGGTGGCATTGCAGGGCGAGCACGGTGTCGCCGAACGCGAAGGCCTGCGGGAAATGCGCCGTCTCGGCGAGCAGGATCGCGCCCTCCGGCACGGCGAAGCCGTCGCCATGCCAGTGGAGGATCGGCACGCCGTCGAGCGCGGCGAGCGGCGAGCGGCGCCCCGCCGCGGTCAGCGCCACCGGCGCGAAGCCCACCTCGCGCACCGGGCCCGGCTTCACCCCGGCCCCCAGCGCGGCGGCGATGAGCTGCGCGCCGAGGCAGACGCCCAATGTCGGCCCGCCCGCGGCGATCCGCATCGCGATCCGGGCCAGTTCGCCGTCGATCCAAGGGTGATCCTCGCGCTCGTAGACGCCCATCGGCCCGCCGAGCAGCACCAGCAGGTCCGGCTCCAGCAGATCGACCGCCGCGAAACCGCCGTCGCCGGCGAACACATGCTCCACGGCATAGCCACGCTCGGCGAGCGGGCCGGCGAAGGCCGCCAGCCCCTCGTGCGCGACATGGTGGACGATGAGGGCGCGCACTCAGTCGCCGGTCAGGATGCGATCGACGAGCTGCTTCACCGTCGGCACGAAGCCGTTGGAATAGAAAGGATCCTGCTTGAAGCGATAGGCGGCGTGGCCGGCGAACATGAGATTGTCCTCGGTCGATCCGCCATGCGCGATGTCCTGCAGCGTCTTCTGGATGCAGAAGCTGCGCGGATCGGCGAGGCGCCCGGTCGAGTTGGTCTCGTTGTCCGCCCAGGAGGAGAAGCCGCACTGGCTGAGGCAGCCCATGCAATCGGCCTGATCCTTGCGGATGACCTTCATCTCCTCGGGCGTCACGAAGACGAGCGTGTTGTCCGGCGTCTTGAGCGCGCTGGTATAGCCGAGGCCATACCATTCGCGGGCGCGCAGCAGGTCGCCGCGCGTCACCCAGAAGCTCTTGCCCTTCACGCCGACGTCGAGCTGGAACTGATGGTCCCCCGCCGCCTCGCCGGAGAAGGCGATCTGGCGATCGGAGCGGGCCTCGAGGTTGCGCAGGAAGGGGTTGCGCACGGCGCTCGAATAGAAACCGGTCGGCGAGAAGCGGTGGAGCAGCACGTCGCCCTCCTCCAGCGTCATCAGCCGCTGTTTCCAGCCGTCCGGAATCGGGCTTTCCTGGGTCAGCAGCGGGCGCGTGCCGAACTGGAAGGCGATCTGGCCGAGCTCGGGATTGTCGATCCAATCGTCCCACTCGCGCAGGAACCAGACGTTGCCGGCCATGATGATCGGCGTGCTGTCCGGAATGCCGCCCTCGCGCATCGTCTCGCGCAGCGCCTTGACGCGGGGATAGGGATCCTCGGGCTTGAGTGGGTCCTCGGCGTTGGACAGGCCGTTATGGCCGCCCGCCTTCCACGGATCCTCGTAGACCACCGCCGACAGCCAGTCCGCCGCCTTGTGATAGGCGCGCTTCCACAGCGCGCGGAAGGCGCGGCCGGAGCTCACGATCGGCAGATAGGAGACCTGATGCTCGGCCGCGATCTCGGAGAGCTTGTAGGGCATGCCCGCCCCGCAGGTGACGCCGGTGACGAGGCCGCGGGTCTTTTCCAGCACGCCCTGCAGCACGCGCTGCGCGCCGCCCATCTCCCACAGCACGTTGATGTTGATCGCGCCCTTGCCCGACGCCATGTCATAAGCGCGCTTCACCTGCTCGACGGCGCCGTCGATGGCGTATTGGATCAGCTCCTCGTGGCGCTCGCGGCGGGTGAGCGCGCGGTAGATTTGCGGGATGATCTTGCCGTCATGGTCGTAGCTGTCGGCGTTGACCGCCGAGACCGTCCCGATGCCGCCGGCGGCCGCCCAGGCGCCTGATGACATGTGGTTCGTCGCCGAGACACCCTTGCCGCCTTCGACCAGCGGCCACACTTCGCGGCCGCCATACAGGATCGGCTGCAGACCTTTGAACAAAACCTTTTCTCCATCGAGGAGCTTCAGACCCGCGCGCGTCTTAGCAGGATGCTCAGGCGAGCGCTAATCCTGCGTGAGGAACGCGCGAGGGGCCCCGATCGCCGCACCGTAAAGCGCCGCATAGGCCGCGATCATGGCCTTTTCGTCATAGCGTTCCCAGGCCAGCGCGCGGTTGGCGGAGCCCAGGCGATGGCGGATGTCGCGATTGGCCAGCAGGCGCCCGAGCGCGTCGGCGAAGCCGGCCTCGTCGTCCACCGGCAGGACGTAGCGGCGGTTGTCGGGCGCGACCATCGCGCGGATGTCGCCGACGTCGGTGGCGACCACCGGCAGGCCCGCCGCCATCGCCTCGATCAGCGAGATCGGGAATTGCTCGCTGTCGGAGGACAGAGCGAAGATGTCGAAATGGCCGACATAGCGCGCGGGGTCGGCGAGGAAGCCGGGCAGCAGCAGCCGGTCGGCCACGCCCTCGGCCTGCGCCGCCGCCCGGATCGCCTCGCGCTCCGGCCCCTCGCCGACGATCACCAGCCGCCCCCCGGCCCCCGATCGCGCGAAGGCGCGGACGAGGCGCGGCAGGTTCTTGACCGCGCGCAGGCCCGCCATGGTGCCGACCACCACGTCGCCGGGCGCGCGGCGGAAACCGGGAATGGCGTCCGCCTCGGGCGGGCCGAACCGCTCCAGCGGGATGCCGTTGGCGATGCGGCGGACATGGCCGGCGGGCTGGCGCCAGACCTTGCGCGCGATCCGCTCCAGCCGCTCGGACGGCACGACCAGCTTGTGCGCGGCGCCGAGCATCGCGCGGCGGAACAGCACCCGCGCCGGCTTCTGGCGGACCAGCTCGTCGGCGTTGAAGCCGTCCTCATGGTGGATGAGCGGCGGCAGCTTCAGGGTGCCGGCATAGAGCCGCCGGGCCGCCACCCCGTCCATCGCCCCCCAATTGTAGCTGAGCACGAGATCGAAGCCCGCCATGTAGCGCGCGAACCGCCAGTAGCGGCGCGGGCCGGGCCGGCCGATCAGCGACGGTGCCGCATCGCCCGGAAAGGCGACGGCGATGCCCGGATCGATCGCGTCGCGCGCGCCCATCGCATCGGGCACGGCGCTCAGCACGACATGGTCGGCGGCATCGCCGAACGCGTTCATCAGCCGGACGGCGCGCGCTTCCTTGCCGCCGAGCGAGAAGGTGGAATGGAGATGGAGGATACGGACGGGCATGGCGACCGGACCCTTTTAGCGACGAGAGGTGAACGGAGCGTGGATATCGTCCCGTAAAATCCTCCCCCGGAGGGGGAGGTGGCGCGCCGAAGGCGTGACGGAGGGGTAGACCTGCGGCAGGCGTAACGCCCGCCAATACCCCTCCACCACCCGCTTCGCGGGCGGTCCCCCTCCCCTTTCAGGGGAGGATTGTCAGCGCCCCGCCTTCACCCGTGCCAGCAGCCGGTCGATCGCGGCGACCGATTCCGGCTCCTCCAGCGAGGGCGCGTGGCCGACGTCGGGCACGGTGGTCAGCTCCAGGCTGGTCAGGCGCTGGGCCATCTCCTCGGCGGCGGCCGGCGTCAGCAGGTCGCTGCGCCCGCCGCGCAGCAGCGCGATCGGGCGGCCGCGCAGGGCCGAGAAAGCGGGCCACAGGTCCGGCGCCGGGGCATCCGCCGGCGCCTCGCGGATCGGCTCGCCGATCCGCATGTCATAATCGAACACCACGCGCCCGGCCGAGGTCAGCCGGCAGCGGCGCTTGGCGACGCGCAGCCAGTCCTCGATGGCGTAGCGCGGGAAGACGTCCCGCTCCGCCTCGGCGATGCCGCGCGCGGCATGGAGCCAGGTCGGCCAGCTCGCGCTCTTGCCGACATAACCCTTGATGCGCGCCAGCCCGCCGGGCGCGATCACCGGGCCGATATCGTTGAGCAGCACGCCCGCCAGCCGCTCGGGCGTGGTCAGCGCCATCGCCATGGCGATCAGCCCGCCCAGCGAGGTGCCCAGCAGCACCGTCTTCGTCAGGCCCAGCGCCACGTAGAGCGCGCCGATGTCCAGCACGTAGACGGGCGGCGCGTAGCTCGCCGAATCGGGCGATTGCGGGCTCTCGCCCCGCCCGCGCAGATCGACGCAGATCACCCGCCATTCGGGCGACAGCCGCTCGGCCACGCCCTCGAAATCGCGGGCGTTGCGGGTGAGGCCGGGAATGCACAGGATCGGCGGGCGCCCCTCGGCTCCGCCGGGATAGTCGCGATAGTGCAGCTTGAGGCCGTCGGTCGTCAGCCACCAGCCGTCTTCATAGCGCTGTTTCGAGGGCATGCTTGTCTCCCGGCGGTGGCCGGCCCCATATCGCGGCATGGACTTCTCCCCGCAAGCGCGCATCCTCCAGCTCGGCGACGGCTTCTACGATCGCGTGGCCCCCGCCGACTTCCCGCAGGCGATCCTGCGCTTCCGCAACGACCGCGCGGCGGCCGAGGTGGGGCTGGAGGGCCTGAGCGACGCGGAATGGATCGAGCGCTTCGCCCGCTTCCGCCCGTTCGAGGGATCGCTGCCCGCGCCGCTGGCGCTGCGCTATCACGGCCACCAGTTCCGCGTGTACAATCCGGACATCGGCGACGGGCGCGGCTTCACCTTCGCCCAGCTGCGCGACGCGGGCGGCCGGCTGATGGACCTCGGCACCAAGGGATCGGGCCAGACGCCGTGGAGCCGCTTCGGCGACGGCCGCCTCACGCTGAAGGGCGGCGTGCGCGAGGTGCTGGCGACCGAGATGCTGGAGGCGCTGGGCGTGCACACCTCCCGCACCTTCTCGCTGATCGAGACGGGCGAGGCGCTGCATCGCGGCGACGAGCCCTCGCCCACCCGCTCCTCCGTGCTGGTGCGGCTCTCCCATGGCCATGTCCGCATCGGCAGCTTCCAGCGCCTCGCCACCCTGCAGGACGATGCCGGGCTGGAGGCGCTGGTCCGCTATGCGCTGGCCGAGCTGTACGGCGAGGAACCGGGCGAGGCGCCGGCGATCCAGCTGCTCGGCCGCGTGGTCGAGCGCACCGCCGCGCTGGCCGCCTCCTACATGGTCGCGGGCTTCGTCCATGGCGTGCTCAACAGCGACAACATCAACGTGACGGGCGAGAGCTTCGACTACGGCCCCTGGCGCTTCACGCCTTATTGGGACAGCGGCTTCACCGCCGCCTATTTCGACCAGAACGGCCTCTACGCCTTCGGCCGGCAGGCGCAGGCGATCCACTGGGACGTCGCCCAGCTCGCCATCGCTCTGTCGCGGCTGACGGACGTGGAGCCGCTGGCCGGGCAACTGGACCGTTTCCCGGCCATCTACGAGCAGGCGCTGGTCGCGGGCCTGCTCGGGCGGCTCGGCGTCCGTTCGCGGGGCGAGGCGGAGGATGTCGCGCTGGCCGACACCCTGGTCCGCGCGCTCCAGCAATGCACCGTCACCATCGACCGTTTCTTCTTCGACTGGCGCGGCGGCCACGCGCGCAATCCGGACCCCGCCTACGACCACCCCGTCTTCCAGCCCTTCGTCGAGGCGGTGCGGGCCTACGGGCCGGCAGCCGCGCTCGACCATCCCTATTGGTCCGACGCCGCGCCCTGCGCCATGCCCATCGAGGAGGTCGAGGCGATCTGGGCGCCGATCGCGGAGGCCGACGACTGGACGCCGTTCACGGCGAAAGTCGCCGCGATCCGGCGGATGGGCGTGGCTCTGGCTTGACCGCGCCCCGCAAACCTTGTTGGTGAGACCGGGCGACAAGGCCAAGTACAGGCGATCATGGTGATTTCTACGGAGCCGGCCACCGGCGCGGTGATCTGGGAGGGACCCGAGGGCGACGTCGACGGGGAGGTCGCCGCCGCGCGCGCGTCCTGGGCCGAATGGGCCGCCCGCCCGCTCACCGTCCGCATCGAGACGCTGCGCCGCGTGACCAACACGGTGCGCGCCCGCGCCGAGCCGCTCGCCGACCTGATCGCACGCGAGACCGGCAAGCCTTTGTGGGAAGCACGCACCGAGATCGAGGCGGTGATCGCCCGCACCGACATCGCGGTGAACGGCTATTCGGAGCGCTCCGCGTCGCGCAAGCTCGACGGGCAGATGACCAACCGCACCGCGCTGCGCCACAAGCCGCACGGCGTGCTGGCGGTGCTGACGCCGTACAGCATGCCCGTCCAAGCCGCCAACGATCACATCGTGCCGGCCCTGATCGCGGGCAATGCGGTGGTGCTCAAGCCGTCCGAAAAGGCGCCGGCATCGGCGCTCCTGCTGGCCGAATGCTTCCATGCCGCCGGCGTGCCGGCCGGCGCGCTGCGTCTGCTCACCGGCGGGCCGGACACCGGCAAGGCGCTCGCCCGCCATCCCGGCGTGGATGGCGTGCTGTTCACCGGATCCGCCCGCGTCGGCCTCGCGCTCCACCGCCAGTTCGCCGAGACGCCGAACAGGATCCTGTCGCTGGAGATGGGTGGCAACAATCCGCTGGTGGTGTGGGACACGCCGACCCTCCATGCCGCCGCGATCATCGTCGTGCAGTCCGCCTTCACCACCGCCGGCCAGCGCTGCACCGCGGCGCGCCGCCTGATCGTGAAGGACGGCGCGCACGAGCCGCTGCTCGACGAGATCACCCGGCTGATCGGCCGCCTCGTCGTTGCCGAACCGCACAGCGATCCCGCCCCCTTCATGGGGCCGGTGATCGACAACGACACCGCCGAGACCCTGCAGGAACGCTGGCTGGACCTGATGCTGAAGGGCGGCCGGCCGATCACCCATCTCCAGCGCCCGCTGCCCGGCCGGCCGTTCCTCACGCCCGGCCTGATCGACGTGACCGGAATCGAGAAGCGCCCCGACGAGGAGCTGTTCGGCCCGATCCTGCAGGTGATCCGCGTGCCCGATTTCGACGCCGCGATCGCCGAGGCCAACGCCACGCGCTACGGCCTGTGCGCCGCGCTGATCAGCGAGCAGCCGGGCCTCTACGAGCGCTTCTGGGCCAATGTCCGCGCCGGCATCATCAACTGGAACCGGCCCACCAACGGGGTGGCGGCCAATGCCCCGCTCGGCGGGCTGGGCCTGAGCGGCAACCATCGCCCCGGCGCCTATTACGCCGCCGACAATTGCGCCTATCCCGTCGTCTCGGGCGAGGCCGACCAGGCGCGCGCATCGATCGGGGTCGGCCTACGCGACGCCTGATCCCCATAGTCGGTCTCGCTTTGCTGGCGGCGTTCTGCGCCCGGCCGACCTTCTACCACGGCCCCAGAAGCGGCCATTTCGACGGCCGCCATTTCTTCAATCCGGACGGCGAGCAGGGCACCGGCGGCGACGAGAACAAGTCGCTCACCCAATTGCTGGAAGGCAAGGTGATCGAGCGCCATCGCAGCTGGCCGGCCTCGGTGCCGGTCACCCCCAGCGTGCCGCCGCGCCGGATCGAGGGCCAGGCGATGCTGGTCACCTGGATCGGCCATTCGTCGGTGCTGATCCAGACGCAGGGCCTCAACATCCTCACCGATCCGGTATGGGCGGACCGCGATTCGCCGGTGAAGGGGATCGGGCCGCTGCGCGTGCGCGCGCCGGGCGTGCGCTACGCCGATCTGCCGCCCATCGATCTCGTGCTGCTCAGCCACGACCATTACGACCATATGGACGAGCATCTGCTCCGCCACCTCTGGGCGCGCGACCATCCGCGGATCGTGACCGGCCTCGGCAACGACATCCGGCTGGCGAGCTGGGGGATCGCGTCGCAGGCGCGCGACTGGGGCGGCACGGTCCATGTCCGGCCGGGCATCGACGTGCTGTTCGACCGCGCCCATCACTGGAGCGCGCGCTCCACCGACGACAAGAACGGGACGTTGTGGACCGGCTTCACCATCACCCTGCCGGGCGGCAACCTCTATTATGCCGGGGACACCGGGCCCGGCGACATGCGCTGGGCCGCGCAGGCCGCGCGGCACGGCCCGGTGCGCTTCGCGATCCTGCCGATCGGCGCGATCCATGCGGACGGCAAGGTGACCGGCAACCATATCGGCCCGGCGGACGCGGTGAGGGCGTTCCAGCAATTGCGGGCCGGCACCGCGCTCGGCGTCCACTGGGGCACGTTCGAGCTGACCGACGAGCCGATCGACCTGCCGCCCACCCTGCTGAAGCAGGCGCTGGCGCAGGCGCATGTCGCGCCGGATCGCTTCCGGGTGATGGAGGCGGGCGAGGAATGGGCGATTCCGGCGCTTGCTTCGGCATCGTCGCCTTCCTCTTCGTCGTCACCCCAGCGAAAGCTGGGGTCTCCCTAGGCACGCGCCGCGCCCGCCGCCCGAGATCCCAGCTTTCGCTGGGATGACGACAAGGAAGGCATCGAATCCCTCCCCCCAACCGTTCGCCCTGAGCTTGTCGAAGGGCTGTCCTTCTCTTCAATCACGGAAGAAGGAAGGACAGCCCTTCGACACGCTCAGCCCGAACGGATTTCGAATTCGGCCCGAACGGATTTGGGTACAGCCCGACGGTTTTGCCGATGGTCAGCCCCAAGCTCTTCTAGCCCCGCCCCAAGATAGGTTCGGTTGCGCCGAACCGGGGCCGAGCCCATGTCCCTGCGCGTCATGGCATCCCTGCTCGATCCCTCCGCGCGCGGGCGCGTCATCCTGGTCGGCGCCGGCCCCGGCGATCCGGGCCTGCTGACCGTGAAGGCCGTCGAGGCGCTGCGCGCGGCCGACGTGGTCGTGCATGACGGGCTGATCGATCCGGCAGTGCTGGATCATGCCCCCGCCCACGCCCAGCGCATCTCTGTGGCCAAGCAGCGCGCGCGCCACACGCTGCCGCAGGAGGCGATCAACGCGCTGATCATCGCGCATGTCCGCGCGGGATCGATTGTGGTGCGTCTCAAGGGCGGCGATCCGTTCGTGTTCGGGCGCGGCGGCGAGGAGGTCGAGGCGGTGCGCGCGGCGGGCCTGCCGGTCGAGGTGATCCCCGGCGTGTCGGCGGCGCTGGGCGGCGCGGCCGAGGCGATGCTGCCGCTCACCCACCGCGACTGGTCGAGCGCGGTCAGCTTCGTCGCCGGCCAGTGCAAGGGGCTCTCGGAGCAGGACTGGTCCGGCCTCGCCGGCAAGGGCCGCACCCTCGTCATCTACATGGGCGTCGCCAATGCCGCGGCGATCGCCGACAAGCTGATGGCCGACGGCGTCGATCCCGGCCTGCCGGTCGCGGTGATCGAGAAGGCGACGCTCCCCGGCCACCGCGCGATCCGCACCCTGCTGGCGGACCTCGGCGACATGGTGGCGCGCGAGCAGGTGGAAAGCCCGGCGATCATCGTCGCGGGCGAGGTGGTGATCCTGTCCGACGCCGAGAACCGGCTCAGGGCGCTGGCGAAACAGGCGGAGAATCTGGCGTGAAGCTTGCGACGGGGAATGACCTGCCGACCGGCGATGTCGTCTGGTGGGATGGCGAGGGTTGGTCCCGCCATGTCGAGGATGCCGTCGACGTGGGCGAGCATGGCGCCGCGCTGATCGCGCGCGAGGAAGCCTCGCGCCGCGTCAACGGCCCGTACATCATCGACGCCGAGGCGACGGCGCACGGCCCCCGCCCCGCTCACATCAAGGATCGCATCCGCGCGCGGGGCCCGACGGTGCGCCCCGATCTCAACCGCGTGCCCGTCGATCCGGCGACCGGGAGCTGGGTGATATGATGCGCCTTCCTCTCACCGTTCGGGCTGAGCGTGCCGAAGCCCTGTCCTTCCCCTTGGCCCATGCGAAAAGAAGGGCAGCCCCCTTCGACGCCGCCTACGGCGTCGCTCAGGACATGCTTCGACACGCTCAGGGCAAACGGTTTCAGGTGACCGCTCATGTATAAATACGACACCTACGACCAGTCGATCGTCGACGCCCGCGTCGAGGAGTTCCGCGACCAGGTCGCGCGGCGCATGGCCGGCGAGCTCAGCGAGGACCAGTTCAAGCCGCTCCGGCTGATGAACGGCCTCTACCTCCAGCTCCACGCCTACATGCTGCGCGTGGCGGTGCCCTACGGCACGCTGGACAGCCGCCAGATGCGGATGCTCGCCCATATCGCGCGCAAGTATGACAAGGGCTACGGCCATTTCACCACCCGCCAGAACATCCAGTACAACTGGATCGAGCTGAAGGATGCGGGCGACATCCTCGCCGATCTCGCCACGGTCGAGATGCACGCCATCCAGACCAGCGGCAATTGCATCCGCAACACCACGTCCGATCAATATGCCGGCGCCGCCGCCGACGAGGTGGCGGACCCCCGCCCCTGGGCCGAGCTGCTTCGCCAGTGGAGCACCTTCCACCCCGAATTCACCTACCTGCCGCGCAAGTTCAAGGTCGCGATCGTGGCCTCGGACGAGGATCGCGCGGCGATGCGGCTGCACGATATCGGCCTGCAGCTGACGCGGAACGACGCGGGCGAGACCGGCTTCAAGGTGTATGTCGGCGGCGGCATGGGCCGCACCCCGATGGTCGCCCCGCTGATCCGCGACTTCCTGCCGGCGGCCGACTATCTCAGCTATCTGGAAGCCTGCCTGCGGGTTTACAACCGCTACGGCCGGCGCGACAACATCTACAAGGCGCGGATCAAGATCCTCGTCCACGAGATCGGCGCCGACGAATATCGCCGCCAGGTCGAGGAGGAGTTCCTCCACGTCAAGACGCTGGGCATCGATCCGCCGGCCGCGGAGTTCGAGCGGATCGCCGCCTTCTTCCAGCCGCCGGCGTGGGAAGAGGGGCTGTCGGACGAGCTCGACCTGTCCGATCCCGACTTCAAGCTGTGGGTCGACCAGAATGTCTTCGCCCACAAGGCGCCGGGCTATGCGATCGCGACGATCAGCCTGAAGCCGATCGGCGGCATTCCCGGCGACGCCTCGGCCGACCAGATCGACCTGATGGCGGACCTCGCGGAGACGTACAGCTTCGACGAGCTGCGCGTCACCCACGCCCAGAACATCGTGCTGCCGCACGTCCGCAAGGCCGACCTTCATGCCATCTGGCAAAAGCTGGACGCCGCCGGCCTCGCCACCGCCAATCTCGACCTGATCAGCGACATGATCGCCTGCCCGGGCCTCGATTATTGCAGCCTGGCCAACGCCCGCTCGATCCCCGTCGCGCAGAAGATCTCCGCGCGCTTCGCGGATCGCGAGCAGGATCTCGGCGAGCTCAAGCTCAAGATCAGCGGCTGCATCAACGCCTGCGGCCACCATCATGCCGGCCATATCGGCATCCTCGGCGTCGACCGGAAGGGCACCGAGAACTACCAGCTGCTGCTCGGCGGATCGGGCGCGGAGGATGCGAGCCTCGGCCGCATCACCGGCCCCGGCTTCGACGAGGACGGCGTGGTCGACGCGATCGAGCGGACACTGGATCGCTACGTGTCCGTGCGCGAGCCGGGCGAACGCTTCCTCGACACCTATCGCCGCGTCGGCTTCGAGACGTTCAAGGAGGCGATCTATGGATAAGCTCTCTTCCCCCCTCCCTGAAAGGGAGGGGCCGGGGGTGGGTCGAGGCCGGGTGATACGGCCGAGCTCGATCGCCACGGCCACCGTATCGCGTGCCTCCACCCACCCCAACCCCTCCCTTTCAGGGAGGGGCTTTTAAGATGGTTGAAAGCCTCCGCTATCGCGACGACGCCGCGCACGAGGAGCCGGCCGTCACGCTGGACGCCTTCCTCGATCAGTCCAACGCCACCGCCGTGCGGCTGGAATCGGACGAGGATGCGCGCAAGCTGCTGCCCTTCCTCGATCGCCTCGCGCTGATCGAGGTGGCCTTCCCCGCCTTCCGCGACGGGCGCGGCTATTCCGCCGCCCGCATCCTGCGCGAGGCCGGCTATGCGGGCGAGCTGCGCGCGGCGGGCGACGTGCTGGTCGATCAGCTGCCGCACATGCGCCGCTGCGGCTTCGATGCCTTCGCGCCGGACAAGCCGCTCGACCCGGCCGCCGTCGAGCGCGCGCTGAACCGCTATTCCAGCGTCTATCAGAAAGCCGCCGACGGGAGGGCGCCGGCCTGGAAACTCCGCCATGGCTGAGGCGGCCCGCGCCCGCGACATCATCGATACCACGCCGCTCTTCACCCAGTCCGACGTGGATGCGCTGAACGCCCGCTTCGCCGGCGTGCCGACGCAGGAGATGCTGCGCGCGCTGCTGACCGGCGAGCTGGCCGGCCGCACCGCCGCGGTCTCCTCCTTCGGCGCCGAATCCGCGGTGCTGCTGCACATGATCGCGCAGGTCGATCGCGACGTGCCGGTGGTCTTCACCAACACCCAGAAGATGTTCGGCGAGACCCTGGCGTATCGCGACGAGCTGTCCGAGCGGCTGGGCTTCACCGATCTGCGCGTCTACCGCCCCGATCCGCGCATCCTGGCGGAGAAGGACGCGACCGGCCTGCGCTGGTCCTACGATCCCGACGGCTGCTGCGAGATCCGCAAGGTCGAGCCGCTGCAGCGCGCGCTGGCGCCGTTCGATGCCTGGATCTCGGGCCGCAAGGGCTTCCAGTCCTCCACCCGCACCGCGATCCCGCTGTTCGAGCTGGACACCAAGCATCCCGGCGGCGCGAAGCTGAAGCTCAATCCGCTCGCCGGCTGGTCCAAGGACGATCTCAACGCCTATTTCGAGGCGCACAGCCTGCCGCGCCATCCGCTGGAGGCGCAGGGCTACCTTTCGATCGGCTGCTCGCCCTGCACCAGCGTCGTGCAGCCCGGCGAGGATCCGCGCGCCGGGCGCTGGCGCGGCTGGGACAAGGTGGAATGCGGCATCCACACCCCGGACGGGGTGGACCAGCCGAGCTTCTGAGCTTTACCCCGCCGGCTCGCTTCCGTCATCCTGACGAAGGTCAGGATCCATTGGGTGGAACGCGGATGGCCAGGCGCGGCGTCGAGGCCCGGCCGTGGCGATGCGGCGGGCGCCGCGCGAATGGATCCCGGCCTCCGCCGGGATGACGATCGGGGAAACGGGCGAGCCTCCGAACGGCCGGTTCGCGGGCACGGCCCTCTGTAACGACCGCCTCAACGATTTCTTTAGCCCTGGGCGGTAGAAAAGCCGCCATGAGCATCGGAAGCATCCTCTCGGGCCTCACCGGCACCAGCCACGCCGCCTTCTCCACGCAGTCGGCGACCAGCAGCGCGTCGGCGGAATTGCAGAAGCTCTTCTCCAAGCTGCACATGGATGCGATCGCCAGCACCGCGATCTCCGCCGCGGCGGCCAGCAGCGCGGCGACGGGCGCCGCCTCGACCAGCACCGCGTCGGGCGGCCTCGTCGGCGAGATCGGCCACGGCCTGCGCCACCTCCTCGACGGCGGCATCTCGGCCGCCAAGGACATCCGCGCCGCCGCCAAGACGGCGACCAGCGCCTATGCCCATGGCGGCGCGCTGGGCACCCTCGCCTCGCAGGTGGTCGACAAGCTCGGCTGATCCTCGATCGCCCCGCCATGTCGGCGAAAGCGGGCATGATGGCGCGCCCCCGGAGGGACCCCGGCTTTCGCCGGGTGACGCAACGAGGAGGCAGGCGCTCAGGACAGGCTTCGACAAGCTCAGGGCGAACGAAGAAATGGGGCGCGCCCTATCGCCCTGTTCGCCGGGACGACTCCGCAGCGCCGCTCTCCTCGTCATGCCCGCGAGAGCTGGCATCTCAGGCGGCACGCGCGGCGCCCGCCCCAGAGAGACCCCAGCTTTCGCTGGGGTGACGGAATGGGGAAAGGCGGGAGGCGGGCACCTCCTCAACCCCGTTCGGGGTGGAGGCAGGCGTCTCCCCCAACCCCGTTCGGGCTGAGCCTGTCGAAGCCCTGTCCTTCTTTTCCCCCGTCGCATGAAGGGGGAAGGACGGCCCCCTTCGACTGCCTGCCAGGGCAGGCGCTCAGGACAGGCTTCGACAAGCTCAGGGCGAACGGGGAAAGCGGGGGCAGGCCGCCCCGCCCCTCAGTGCACGAAGCGCGCCACCACGTCCTTGTAGGAGCGCGACACCTTCACCTGGGCGCCGCTCTCCAGCACCAGGAAGCATTCGCCGTTGGTGTGCGGCTTCACCTGCCGGACCAGGTCGAGATTCACGATGGTCGAGCGGTGGACGCGCTGGAAGCGGCGCGGATCGAGGCGCTTCTCCAGGAACTTCATCGTCTCGCGCAGGATCAGCGTGTTGTCGCCGGTGTAGATGCACATATAGTCGCCGGCCGCGTCGATCCGCTCGATGCTGTCGACGTCGACGCGGAAGATCTGGCCGCGATCCTTGATGTTGATCAGCTTCTCGTAGCGGCTGGACGACGGCCCTTCGTCGGTCGTGCCGTCGACCATCGCCTCGGCGGCCTCGGGCGCGTGCTCGGCCAGCGCCTCCTTGAGGCGGCCGGCTTCCTCCACGCCCTTGCGCTCGGCCAGGCGCTGGCGGACGCGCTCGAGCGTGTCGGCCAGCCGGTCCTCTTCCACGGGCTTCATCAGATAGTCGGTCGCCTGCGCCTCGAAGGCGCGGATCGCGTGATCGGAATAGGCCGTCACGAACACGAACAGCGGGGGTTCGACCTCCATCAGCCCCTGGATCACGGAAAAGCCGTCGAAGCCCGGCATCTGGATGTCCAGGAACACGAGGTCCGGCTTGTGGGTCTTGATCGAACGGATCGCCTCGCGCCCGTTCAGGCAGGTATCGATGATCTCGACATCGTCATGGCGCTGCAGCCTCAGTTGCAGCCCCTGGATCGCCAGCGGCTCGTCGTCCACCAGGATCGTTCGTATCGTCATGCCAACTCCTTGGTCCCCGTTTCGAAGGGAACCTCTATCGTCACAGCAAAGCCACCACTCACTCCGGGCTGGGCCTCGAAACGCTGCCGCGTGCCATAAGCCTGCACGAGACGGTCCCGGATGTTCGCGAGGCCCACACCCGTGGAAAATGTGTCCCTCGGCTGCACCTCGTTCAACCCCGGACCGGTATCGGTCACGCCGATCTGCACGCGATCCCCGATCAATCGAGCAGTAACCGCGATATCGGCGCCTTGTTCCTGTGGCGTAACGGCATATTTGATCGCATTCTCGACGAGCGGCTGGAGCAGCAGCGACGGCAGGCGGACGCCGGCCACCGCCGGCTCGATGTCGAAATGCGGCCGCAGGCGGTCCTCGAACCGCATCTTCTCGATCTCGAGATAGAGCTTCAGCGTCTCCACCTCCTGCGCCAGCGTCACCTGCGCCGTGGGCTCGTTGACCAGAGTATAGCGCAGAAAGCCCGACAGGCGAGAGAGCATCATGTTGGCGCGGTCGGTCTGCTTGAGCAGCACCAGCGTGGAGATGCTGTTCAGCGTGTTGAACAGGAAATGCGGGTTGAGCTGGTAGCGCAGCATCGCCAGCTGCGCGGCCGAGGCCTGCCCCTCCAGCCGGGCGAGCTGGTCGGTCTGCTGCTCCAGCTTCAGGAAGAAGTTGATCGCGTAATAGAGCGCGCTCCACGCCGCCAGCACCGCGAAATCGAGCAGGATGGCGCCGAGGAACTGCGCGCCCTCGGGCGTCGTGCCGGGGCGGTAGAAGGTGGCGTGCGCCCACACCTCGATGGTGGAGAAGGCGGCCGACGCGACCAGCAGCAGCACGATCGAGACCGTCCACGTCCAGAACGGCTTGGCCGTCATCAGCCGGCGGAAGGCGGCGCCCATCAGCAGGGTGAGCGAATAGCCCGTCGCCGTCGCGAGCGCGGTCGGCACGATGAACAGCAGGCCCATGTTGTTGGCCACGCCGCCCAGCGAGCGGAGCAGGAAATAGCCCATCCATCCGGCCGACTGCAGCAGCCAGAAGGCGCGGTTCTTGTCGTCGAAGAAGGGCCGCGGGGGACGGCTCGATCTTGCCATGGGGATGTTCCTAGCGGGATTGGGCGGGAGATTGAAGGGCGGACGGCATTTTACCCTCTCCCCTATGAAGCCCCTCCCTGGAAGGGAGGGGTTGGGGTGGGTAGAAGCTCGCGAAACGCCCCGCTAGAATCGCCGGCATGCAGCGCATCCCCTCCGAGCTGACCTCCAACGCCCGGGCGCTGCGCTCCAACATGACGGATGCGGAGAAGCGGCTGTGGCGGGAGCTGAAACCGCTTCGTCCGCGATTCACGCGCCAGTTGATCGTGGACCGCTACATCCTCGACTTCGCCTGCCGCTCGCTCCGGATCGCGGTGGAACTCGACGGTGGCCAGCACGCCGGGCAAGCGGAGGCGGATGCGGTACGCACCGCCTACCTCGAATGCGAGGGCTGGACCGTCCTGCGGTTCTGGAACCACGACGTCCTCTCGAACGTCGACGGCGTGATGCACGTCATCCTCGCAGCCGTTTCGCGAGGGTCGACCCACCCCCAACCCCTCCCTTTCAGGGAGGGGAGCTAACCCCTCCGCTCACCGCACGCCCGCCGCACCTCGCAGCCGCACGGCTTCATGCTTAACGGTTTCTTTACCCACTAAAGTCTCAATCCATTCACGGTGCGGCCCCTAATGTGGCAGCCTGTGGAAGGATTGCATGCCGCTCATCACGCCGAACCTCATGACGTTCACGGCGCTCCCCGTGGCCATCGCGGCGACGGGGGTGCTGGCGGTCGCGGCCGTCCTGCTCTTCATCTATAACAGCCGCACCCTCGTCGGCCTGAAGCGCGATGCGCGCACGGTGCTCGGCGGGCTGACCGACGGCGTCGTCCTGCTCTCCGAAAAGCCGGACCGGGCCTATTGCAACGAGGCCGCCGTGACGATGCTCGGCCTCGATCCCGAGCCGGACATGCCGGCCGGCTATCACCGCATCAGCCGCTCGCGCCTGCTGGGCGAGGTGTGCACCGCCGCGGTGGCGGCGCGGCGCGGCGATGCGCTGCCGGCGATGGAGCTGGTCGATGCCACCGGCCGCTTCCGCTCCTGGCGCCAGTCGCTGATCCACGCCAATGTCGCGGGCATGACCGTGGTCGGCGTGGTGCTGCAGGACCGCACCGAGGTCCACACCCTCTCCCATCTGCTGGAGGAGAGCCGGCGGCGCGATCCGCTGACCGGCCTCGCCACGCCCGAATTGCTCCACGATCGCACCGGCCAGGCGCTGGAGACGGCGGCGCGCACGATGATGGCGGTGGCCATGGTGGTGATCGAGGTCGACCAGTTCGAGGAGATTTTCGAGGAGCGCGGCTGGGCCCCGGCGTCCGAGCTGCTGATCGAGGCGGCGATGCACGTCTCGTCCTCGGTGCGCGCGATGGACCTGATCGCCCGCGTCGGCCAGAATCGCTTCGCCGTGGTGGTGACCCTCGGCGATTCCGCCAGCCTGCCGGGCGCCGCCGAGCGCTTCCTCAACGCGATGCGCTTCGCCTTCCAGAGCCCGTCCGGCCTGCCCGTCACCATCACCGGGTCGATCGGCATCGCGCGCGCCGGCATGGACGGCTCCACCTCGCTGCGCCTGCTGGAGCGCGCCACCCAGGCCTGCGCGCGGGCGCGGGCGGACGGGGGGGACCGCTGCCGCTTCTACGATCCCGCCGCCGACCTCGATCCCACCCCCTCCGACCAGGGGCTGATCGCCGAGATACGCGGCGGGCTGGAGCAGGGCCGCTTCGCCATGCGCTACCAGCCGATCGTGGCGCTCTCCTCGCGCCAGGTGGTCGGCTACGAGGCGCTGATGCGCTGGCGCCACCCGGTGCGCGGCGAGATCCCGCCGACCGAGTTCATCGCCGCGGCCGAGAAATCCGGCCTGATCCACGCGCTCGGCGACTTCGCGCTGATCCAGTCCTGCCTCGACGCGGCGACCTGGCCGCCGGCGCTGCAGGTCTCGGTCAACATGTCGGTGGTCGAGCTGCTGGAGAGCGACGCGCCGCGCCGGATCATGGCCGCGCTCGCCGGGGCCGAGATGGCGCCGCACCGCCTGCGCATCGAGATCACCGAGACGGCGCGCATCCCCGATCTCGGCCGGCTGCGCACCGCGATCGACGAGATCCGCACGCTGGGCGTCACGGTGGCGCTCGACGATTTCGGGACGGGGCATTCCAGCCTCACCCACCTCCAGTCGCTGAGCTTCGACTGCCTGAAGATCGACCACCGCTTCGTGCAGGATCTCGCGACCCCGCGCACCGCGTCGATGATCCGGATGCTCGTCGCCTATGCCCGCCAGATCGGGGTGATGGTGGTGGCCGAGGGCGTCGAGACCGAGGCGCAGGCCACCCAGCTCGCCCAGATGGGCTGCACCCACGCGCAGGGCTGGCTGTTCGGCCGCCCCGCGCTCGCCGCCGATCTGCCCGGCTGGCAGCTGGCGAGCTGACGCGCCTCGGCCTCTTCATACAGCCCGATTGCCGTCATCCCGGCGGAGGCCGGGATCCATTCGCGCAGCGCCGGCCGCATCGCGGTTGCGGGGCCTCGACGCGGCGCCACGCCATCCTCGCACCACCCAATGGATCCTGACCTTCGTCAGGATGACGGACTGCGCGGCCCGGTCGCGATCATCTTTTTTCGCGGCGCCGACGAAAGTCTAACCGCGGGCGTTCACCATATCCTGTCGCCTCCCCTCCATTCCGGACCAGGCATCGGAGGGTTCGCCAGACCCCGCACCCGCCGAAATCCCCGCTTTTCCGCCATTCCGGCACCGTGCGCCCTCCCCAAGAGGCCCTCTGTAACGACCGACCCGGCCAAAGCTTTAGGCCCGCCGGCAGCGTTAACCACGTAATAACCAACTCCCTTTAGGTCTGATCGGGATCGGAGATTTCGATCGGTACTGGAGACAACCCATGACGGTGATCAATTCCAACTCGGCGGCCCTGCGCGCCCAGAACGGGACGCGGCTCGCCAACCAGCAGCTGCAGACCGCGATGGCGCGCCTGTCGTCCGGCAATCGCATCAACTCGGCGTCCGACGACGCCGCCGGCCTCGCCATCTCGAACTCGATGACGTCGCAGATCAACGGCATGAACCAGGCGATCAGCAACGCCAATGACGGCGTGTCGATGGCCCAGACCGCCGACGGCGCGCTCAGCGAGGTCACCAACATGCTGCAGCGCATCCGCGAGCTCGCGGTGCAGTCGGCCTCGGGCACCTACAGCGACGACGACCGCACCAACATGCAGGCCGAGGTCGGCCTGCTGTCGGAGCAGATCACCAGCGCGCTCACCAACTCCACCTTCAACGGCGTGAACCTGTTCGACGGCACCGCCGGCGGCGGCACCGGCAAGGTCTCGATCCAGGTCGGCTCGGATGCCGGCGACACGATCGACATGGACTTCTCGGCGATCAACGACAGCACCGCCGCCACCTCGGTCGCCACCGTGGCCGACGCCAACACCGCGATGACCACGGTCGACGCGCAGCTCAAGGTGATCGACACCGCCCGCGCCAAGCTCGGCGCCGCCGAGAGCCGCATGAACTCGGTGGTCAACAGCCTGACCGCCAACGTCACCAACCTCACCGACGCCAAGTCGCGCATCGCCGACACGGATTTCTCGGCCGAGACCACCAACCTCGCCAAGGCGCAGATCCTCAGCCAGGCCGCCACCGCGATGCTGGCCCAGGCCAACCAGACGCCGCAGGGCGTGCTCAAGCTGCTGGGCAACTAGGCCCGGCCCTCGCTGTAAGCGGCTTGCCAGTACCGATCGGCCGGCGCGGACCCCGCACAGGGCGTCCCGCCGGCCATCCGGCATGACCGACCCGGCCCGATCGACGGGCCCCCGCGCAACCACCCTTGCTCCCGCTCGTTGGCGACCACGCACGATCCGGGAGAGACGATGATGACCAAGTCCACGCTGCTTCTGGCCGCCATGGCCGCCGCGACGCTCACGCTCACGGCCTGCAGCCCCAGAACCGACCAGGCCGCCACCGATACCGCGAATTCCGCGATGAACGACGCCGCCGCCAACACCAACGCCACCCTCTCCGCGACCGACAATGCCGCCGATGCCGCCTCGCCCGGCCTCCACGACGCCGGCAACGCCATCGACAACGCCGCCGACGCCACGGGCAACGCCATGTCCGCCGCCGCCAACAGTGTCGACAACGCCACGCACTGACCGAATTTATCCTATTGGGTTAAATTCCACTGTCCTACAGCCCCGGCCCCGCGATAGGGCGGCGGGATGGCCCAGGACCCGCATCGCCCGGCCGTCACCCGAGACGGCCAGCCCCGCCGCCGCGCGCCCCGTGCGCGCGCGCCCGTCCCCATCACGCCGGACATGCTGGAGGGCGCGCCCGATTTCGCGCCCGCCCCGCGCGGCGCCACCCGCTATGACGGCTGGACGCCCGACCGCCAGCGCGCCTTCGTCCGCGCGCTGGCCGAGACCGGCTGCGTCACCCGCGCCTGCGCCTGGGTGGGCATGAGCAATGTCGGCGCCTACCAGCTGCGCAAGGCGCCGGGCGCCGAGGCCTTCGCCCGCGCCTGGGACGCGGCGCTGGCGGTCGGCGTCGAGCGGCTGGCCGACATCGCCTATGAGCGCGCCGTCTACGGCGTGCCCGTCCCCGTCTTCCACCAGGGCGAGCAGGTCGGCGAGCGGCGCCGCTACAATGACCGGCTGCTGATGTGGGTGATGCGCCATTCCGACCGCGAGCGCTATGACGACGCCCCGCAGGGCCACCGCGTCTCCCCGCACGTGCGCAAGGCGCTGCGCGCGCAATGGGAGCAGGAGGAGGCCGAGAAGGCCGCCCTGCAACGCCAGCGGGATGGCGAGAGCGCGCGGGAATGGCTGGCCGACACGCTGGCGCTGATGAAATCGCGGATGACCGAGCCGCCGGGTCCGGGCGCAAGCCAGGCGCAGCAGATGGCCTGGATGATGCGTCCGGAGGATTTCACCGCGCTGCGGGGATCGGGGGAGAATGCGGGGGATGAGGATGGCGGGGCGCGGGAGGGATCGGGCGCTTCCTGAGCGGGCTTCGCGATCCGTGGCGCCTCGTGAGCATGGCCCCGGTAAGCCCACCGTGCGCGCGTCGCGACCGCCCATCCCTGTTTCGCGCCGACTTTCCGCCGTCCGTCCGGCTCCTCCCGATCGTCCATCCTTCCCCCGTTCGTCCTGAGCCTGTCGAAGGACCGTCCTCCTTCGTCCGGCCTCGAAGGAGGCCGCGTCCCTCGTCACCCCAGCAAAAGCTGGGGTCTCCATAGGACGGAAGCCTAGGCCGCCCGCCCCACCGCCGCCACGAATCCCGCCACGTCGGTGATCACCGCATCGCCCGCGAAGCGCAGGCTCTCCACCGAGCGCCGCGCCGCATCGCCACGGCGGCAAGCACCCTCGATCAGGATGATGCAAAGCCACAGCAAATTAGCCCTTCATGATCTACCCTTCTTCAGTAAGCGCATCGACCAGATCCTTATAGAATTTAACAACATCGCTATTATTCTCATTTTGAGAAAGTATGTCTTCAGCTTGCTTGACATGCACGAAACGTGCATCGGTGCCTGACGCCTGACGCATCTCAACCTTAAGAAGATTATTTTCTATTAGAATTCTTTCTAATATCGGCCACCATTCATCATCTAATATACGAGCAGCATAGATATCATCTGCACGACGAAGCCAATACTGGCGTATTCGACAAGCCTTTTGAAGTAATTTGAAAGCTGGATGTTGGATAAATCTTGATGGAATAACAGAATCCATCTCTATTGGCTGATTCTCGAAATGACCTTTGACCCATTCCCTAATATCCTCTGGTACAAAAATTGTACCAGTCGGATTACTCACATCTCGTATCCTTTGTGGTATAGGAAAACCTTCAGGCAATACTGTCTCGCTATCAGCAATAAGTGATATAATAGAAGAATTATTGAATGAGGCCGCAGAAATATTAGCACCTCGGCAATCAAATTGACTTATTAATACGCTAGAAAACTTTCCGCCCGATGCTGTTCCGGTAAACCTACAATCATCTAAGTCAATATCCGATATTGTATAGTCCGAATATAAATCTGCTATAGTGAGAGCAGAAACCGCGAGGGATGCCAAATTTTTTCGAGTTCTATCAATAGGCGGATAAGATAAAAATGTTGATATAAGTTTTTCACAGAAACTTTCTGCCTCAACTTCACTAAAAATGCTAGGAACGACGTCGCCAAAAGTTTCCAGAAAACTTGATCCAAGAATATTTCTGCTAAGAATTCTTCCATTTTGTCCGGATTTTATCAAATCTATCGTCGCCAAACTCAAGAAATACTCAAAAAATTTGTCATGGTAAAACTTTCTATACCCACGACGATCATCGTTAGCAAAGAAAGCCAAAGCATGACTCCTCGCCTTAAGTATCCTGGAAACAGATTCATCTACTCCATCGGGCAATGCTACATCTACAAGCCATGATAATGTTCCATCGCTAATAGATGTACTATTTGACTCGGCCATATCTCGCGCTGTTTCACTCAACATCGAGATAAGATAAGAACGTCTTTGCGATGGATTTAACGCCATATCAACCGCGTCACCGAACTTCCCGATTTCGCGCTCTATCATAGCATCCATTAAGATCGATAACACACTCGTCTGTTCACTATCAATTATTTTAGATGCGATATCAGGAGCAGACAAAGTCTTCAGAAAAAATGGACGGAGAGCCATTGAGTTTGGTTCAAGAAAATCTTCTATTGTGATCACTTGGTCATCCGACCACCCTTGAGAACAAAGCCAATCTACGGCCTCGGATTTTGTCGGAGGTTGCAGAGTCAAGACATCTATTTGATCAACATCTTTTCTTAAACTTGATATATCTTTTAGAACTCTATCACGACCAATGAAGGTTTCTCGACCAGCCAATATAATACTTCCAGCGCCCCGTAGAAGTTCAATCAAATCACTTACTTGAGCCCAAGCATTGTCATAGCCATCGGGATCTGCAAGTTCATCAAATCCATCGATCGATATCGTAATTAGGCCATGCTTTGCAAGCACTGGCACTTGATCGTAAGTCACATCTAGACGAAGTCTTTGCAGACTATAAGCAATAAGATCATAAAGATAAGATAAAGTTCTTCCTCTGCTCTGAACATGAAAGCACCAAAGGACGCCGTTCTCTTACATATCCTTCAGCCCGCCTCGCGGCTATGCTCATGATAAATTGTGTTTTTCCAATTCCAGCAGGGCCATCTATTAATAGTACGCGTGTAGATTCTGGTTGTTGCTTAGCACAAAGCGCATCGTCGACTCCCGAAACATCAATCAAATTGAAAGGGTCGTTCAGATGACCCCGGACATCGATGAGATCACCGACCTCTTTCATTTCCTGAGAAGAAAACGCAGCCTGCTTTGTCGCCCAATCCCGGAGATTCGCATAGCGATCAGAAGCTAGTAGAGATCGTAAATTGGCATACTTAACGCTTGCTTCAGCCCATTGTTCTATCAAGGCCTCCGATCGACGAGAAATTGCTATTTCGCTAACATCGCCCTTCCTTGTTAGCCTGATTGTATAACCGCCAGCCACGGGCTCGATAGACGGTAAATCCGTACCTATATCAGCAAACAACGCGAGATCAGCCGCAACACGGTTAGCATAAGCCTCCGGATCAAAAGTGCTCATGACAGCAATCCTTCTAGAACAAGGTAACGACTTTCGGCACGATTTTTGGGGCGCACTAAATACAACGATCCCTTAGATGGCGCCATCCACGCTTCAGCTACAAAGACGGGGGGAATGATATCGTCGTCACCCGAAAATACGATCGCAATAGAAGTAGGCTCGTGGCGTGCCCAAGCTAGCAAGTCAGCAGCCAAAGCAGTATCCACCATCTTCTCAACGGGCGGAGTTCCTCCTCGCTGCTTGCGAAGGGTGTTGGGAAGATGAATACGGGACGGACTTATCTCTCGATGCGAGAGCGCATCAATCAAGCGGTCACCAAACTCAATATCAGACAGAGCATTTACCCTGTTTGATGGAAAAATTTCATCAGGGCTAAGAGTTTCTGGTATAATATTAAATGCACGCCGGTTTGCCGTCTGCATCGTACCAGAAGTCCATCCGTGATATAATCGGACACGGACGCGAAATAGACTATCACTATCGAGTGAGCATAGTAATTTAGCGACAGATTTACCAACCGATTTTAGCGCATATCTGCATCTTTCCTCAACGTTATCATCGAAGGCTGAAGGTGCAGCCAATATCTGGCTGTTCCAATCGACGAAAAGCCCCACTCTGCGAAATGGTTCTGGTCGCACCGCGCACTCCCGTTTGGAATAGATTAGCGGCGTCCGAGCGATATGGGAAAGGATATCCGTCCGTTCGGCTTACTCCTCGCCCATCCGCAACGCCGCGATGAAAGCCTCCTGCGGGATCTGCACCGACCCATATTCCCGCATCCGCTTCTTGCCCTCTTTCTGCTTGTCCAGCAGCTTCCTCTTGCGCGTGATGTCGCCGCCATAGCATTTCGCGGTCACGTCCTTGCGCATGGCGGCGATGGTCTCGCGGGCGATCACCTTGCCGCCGATCGCCGCCTGGATCGGGATCTTGAACAGGTGCCTGGGGATCAGGTCCTTCAGCCGCTCGCACATGCCGCGCCCGCGCGCCTCGGCGGTGCCGCGGTGGACGATCATGCTCAGCGCGTCGACCGGCTCGTTGTTGACGAGGATGGACATCTTCACGAGGTCGCCCTCGCGCGTCCCGATCTGGTGATAGTCGAAGCTGGCATAGCCGCGGGAGATCGATTTCAGCCGGTCGTAGAAGTCGAACACCACCTCGTTCAGCGGCAGCTCGTAGCGCAGCTGGGCGCGGCCGCCGACATAGGTGAGGTCCTTCTGGATGCCGCGCCGGTCCTGGCAGAGCTTGAGGATCGAGCCGAGATATTCGTCGGGCACGTAGATGGTCGCGTCGATCCACGGCTCCTCGATGCTCTCGATCCGGTTCGGGTCGGGCATGTCGGCCGGATTGTGCAGCTCGATCGTCTGGGCGGGCTCGGTCTTCGAATGGGTCAGGTGGATCCTGTAGACCACGCTGGGCGCGGTGGTGATCAGGTCGAGGTCGTACTCGCGGCTCAGCCGCTCCTGGATGATCTCCAGGTGGAGCAGCCCGAGGAAGCCGCAGCGGAAGCCGAAGCCGAGCGCGGCCGACGTCTCCATCTCGAAGCTGAACGAGGCGTCGTTGAGCCGCAGCTTGGAGATGCTCTCGCGCAGCTTCTCGAAATCGTTGGCGTCCACCGGGAACAGGCCGCAGAAGACGACGGGCTGCACCTCCTTGAAGCCCGGCAGCGGCTCGGCCGCCGGCCGCTTCGCGTCGGTGATGGTGTCGCCGACGGCGGTCTGGCTGACCTCCTTGATCTGCGCGGTGATGAAGCCGATCTCGCCGGGGCCGAGGTCGTTGAGCTGCTCGATCTTGGGGCGGAAGCAGCCCACCCGGTCGACCAGGTGGGTGGTGCCGGCGTTCATGAACTTGATCTGCTGGCCCTTGCGGATCGAGCCGTCGATCACGCGGATCAGGATGACGACGCCGAGATAGGGGTCGTACCAGCTGTCGACCAGCATGGCCTTCAGCGGGGCGTCGATGTCGCCCTTGGGGGCGGGGATGCGCTGGACGATGGCGTCGAGGATCTCGTCGATGCCGATGCCCGATTTGGCAGAGGCGAGGACGGCGTTGTCCGCCGGCAGGCCGATGATGTCCTCGATCTCGGCCTTCACCTTGTCCGGCTCGGCGGCGGGCAGGTCGATCTTGTTGATGACGGGGACGATCTCGTGGTCGTGCTCGATCGACTGGTAGACGTTGGCGAGCGTCTGCGCCTCCACCCCCTGCGCCGCGTCGACGACGAGCAGCGCGCCCTCGCAGGCGGCGAGGCTGCGCGAGACCTCGTAGGCGAAATCGACGTGGCCGGGCGTGTCCATCAGGTTGAGGACGTAGCCTTTATAGTCGAGGCGCACGGTCTGCGCCTTGATGGTGATCCCCCGCTCCTTCTCAATGTCCATGTTATCAAGGACTTGGGCGGTCATCTCGCGGTCGGACAGGCCGCCGGTGCGCTGGATGAGGCGATCGGCGAGGGTCGACTTGCCATGGTCGATATGCGCGATGATGGAGAAGTTGCGAATGCGGTCGAGCGGAGTCATGCGTGGCCCCTAGCACCCCGCACGCGCCTTGCCAAAGCCGCTCGATACGCCCAGCATCGGGCAAAACGATCGAGGAGAGAGCGGCATGCGCCACATCGCGGTGATCGGTTCGGGGCCGGCGGGCTTCTACACGGCGGAAGCCGCCCTCAAGACCTTCGGCAGCGAGGTGCGGGTCGACCTGATCGACCGGCTGCCGGTGCCCTACGGCCTGATCCGCTCCGGCGTGGCGCCCGACCACCAGTCGATCAAGGCGGTGACCCGCCGCTACGAAGGCACGGCGAGCGGCGAGCAGGTCCGCTTCTTCGGCAACGTCACGGTCGGCCAGGACGTGACGGTGGCGGAGCTGCGCGGCTTCTACGACGCGGTCGTCACCTGCACCGGCGCGCCGGCCGACAAGCGCCTCGGCATCCCCGGCGACGATCTGCCCGGGGTGATCGGATCGGCGGCGTTCGTCGGCTGGTACAATGGCCACCCCGATTTCGCGGGCCTCCACCCCCCGCTCGACGGGGAGACGGTGGCGGTGATCGGCAACGGCAATGTCGCGCTGGACGTGGCCCGCATCCTCGCGAAGACGCCCGACGAATTCGCCGGCTCCGACATCGTCGCCCACGCGCTGGAGGCGCTGCGGCTCTCCAGGGTCCGCCACATCCTCGTCTGCGGCCGCCGCGGGCCGCACCAGATCGCGATGACGCCCAAGGAACTGGGCGAGCTCGGCCACCTGACGCGCGCCGCTCCGCTGGTCGATCCCGCCGCCTTCCCGCCCGCCGCGGACGACGAGGCGCTCGACCCCGGCCAGCGCAAGTCGGTGACCCTGCTGCGCGGCTTCGCGACGGCGGGCGCCAGCGACAAGCCGGTCGCGATCGACTTCCGCTTCTTCTCGTCCCCGGTGGCGATCCTGGGCACGGACCGGGTGGAGGGCATCCGGCTGGAGCATACCGCGCTCGGCGCCGACGGCCGCGCGCATGGCGACGGCCACACCGCCGACATCCCCTGCACGATGGTGGTGAGCTGCATCGGCTATCGCAGCATCACGATCGAGGGCCTGCCCTATGACGACAAGTCCGGCCATTTCGCCAATGAGGACGGGCGGATCGGCGGCATCGGATCGGGCCTCTATTGCGCGGGCTGGGCGCGGCGCGGGCCCACCGGCACGATCGGCACCAACCGCCCGGACGGCTTCCAGATCGTCGAGGAGATGGCCAAGGACCTGCCCGACGCCCAGGGCAAGGCGGGTGGCGAGGGCCTCGCGCGCCTGCTCGCCGAGCGCTCGGTGAGCGCGGTCAGCTTCGACGACTGGCGCCGAATCGAGGATGCCGAGCAAGGCCGCGCCCGCGACGGATCGCCCCGCGAGAAATTCGTCGATCTCGCCGAGATGATCGCCGCGATCCGCCCGGCCTGAGTTGATTTCATGCATAGCAAAAGAGTGGCTTGCGGGGCGCGAAAAGCCTCCCTATAGGGGCGCCTCGCTTGGCTCCGCCGGTCGGCTCCCGAGCAAGAAAAACGACCGGTGCTCCGTCGGGGAGTAGCTCAGCCTGGTAGAGCACTGTCTTCGGGAGGCAGGGGCCGGAGGTTCGAATCCTCTCTCCCCGACCACATTTCGCAAGCATCCGATAACGCCCCCTGAGGGGCCCCGCTTCAGGCGGAGCCCTCTCAGTCGCGTGTGGCTCTACAGCGCGCGATAGATCAGCGAGCGGAACGCCGCCTGCCGCGCACGGTCGAGATAGGCCGCCCGCGGTATGTAGAATTGCAACTTCGTGCCGAACATCCCCGGCGAAAAGCCGGAAAGGGGCTGACCGGATGCTGCAAGCGTGCGGCGAGCATGCCCGAGATCGCCACCGAGCGCCCGGGGCCAGCCATCGGGGGCCCATTCGATGGGATCGAGCAGCATCTGCCGCCCGAACGTGCGGACCCGTTCTCACGGGCATGATAAGCCAGCCACCAGCGGCCATCCGGCCTCTCGATCGCGGTGGCATACCCGCGCGACCACCAGGCTCGTCGCGCGATGCGGTATGCACGATCGGATTGTGCGGACAATTCTCCCACGGCCCGTCGATCGAGCGCGAGCGGGCGATCATGTGGCTGGTCGGCGGGCCCGCGGTGCTGCGAATATATTGGGATCCGGCCGATCGCCCGCCAGCACGGGGTTGAGGAAGCGCCCGCCGCCCAGATCGGCGATGCGCTGCCCCTCCACACCGCTGCCCCAATGCGGGGCGCGCCCGGCGCTATCGTGCGCACAAACCGGCAACCCGGCGCGTGCGACGCCGGCCGGGAGGGCGATGCTGGCGGCGGACGCCAGGCCTAGGCCCAGCGTCTCGCGGCGGGTCGATCCCATCCAAATGCCTCCAGTCGCTCAGACGAGCGCGTTGCGGCGGATCAGCTCGCGATACCATTCGGCGCTGAGCTTGGGCGTCCGCTTCTGGGTGGCGAAATCGACGTAGTGGATGCCGAAGCGCTTGCTGTACCCGTCCGCCCACTCGAAATTGTCCATCAGGCTCCACAGGAAATAGCCCTTGAGCGGCAGGCCCTCGCGGGTGGCGCGCTGGAAATGGCCGAGGCAGTTGCGCAGGTACATGATGCGATCGGCATCGTCGACGCGGCCGTCCACCATCGGATCGTCCGCCGAGCAGCCATTCTCCGAAATGTAGAGCGCCTTGGGCTTCCACAGATCGTGGACGCAGCGCACGCTCCAATAGGCCACCTCGGGCGCCACGTAGAGCCAGGGCGAGGCCATGTGCGGGGATTCGGGCAGGTGCGGCAGGATGGCATAGCCCTTCGCCGAACCATCGGCGCGCACGTAGGACGGGCAGTAGACGTTGATCGCCACGAAATCGAGCGGGCTGCCGATCGCCTTCATGTCGCCGGCCTGCACCTTCGGCGCCGCCGCACCCTGCCCCTCGATATAGCTGTCGAGATAGCGCCCCTCCATGATGGCGGTGAGGAACATGGCATTCTCCTCGCGCGTCGCCTTGCGCGCCGCCTCGATATGCTCCTCGGTCTCGATCGCCGGCACGAAGAAACTGGTATTGTCGGCAAGGCCAACCTGCGTGCCGGGCTTGGCGTTGGCGCGGATCGCCTGCACGCCGAGGCCGTGGGCCAGCACGCCATGGTGGCGCACCTGGTTGCCGAGCGCGGGCGGCAGCTTGAGGCCCGGCGCGTGGCGGCCCTCCATATGGCCGATGTCGGTGAAGCAGCGCAGCTCGTTCACCGTCATGAAGTGGCTCACCCGATCGGACAGGCGGCGCGCGACGACGCCGGCATACTCAGCGAAGGCATAGGCCGTGTCGCGATTCTGCCAGCCGCCAGGCAGCGCCTGCGGCAGGTCCCAGTGGAACAGGGTGATATAAGGCGTGATGCCGTTGGCGAGCAGATCGTCGACCACGCGGTCATAATGATCGAGACCCTTGGGGTTCAGCTTGCCCTTCCCTTCCGGGAAGATGCGCGACCAGGCGAGCGACATGCGATAGGTCTTCGCGCCCAGCGCCTTCAGCAGCTGGGTGTCCTCCTTGTAGCGATGGTAGCTGTCGCAAGCGATGTCGCCGGTATCGCCGTTGAACACCTTGCCGGGCGTCTGGCAAAAGGTGTCCCAGATGGTCGGCCCGCGTCCATCCTCCTTCACCGCGCCTTCGATCTGGTAGGAGGCGGTGGCGCAGCCCCAGAGGAAATCGGGCGGAAAGGCCCCGGCGCTGCCGATCGGCACGGTCGCCGTCCCCGGCTTCGGATCGGCAGCCCTCGCCGACGTGCCGGCCATCGCCCCGAGCGCCGCCGCGCTCAGCCCCATGACCCCCAGTTCGCGGCGGTTCCATTCACCCATGTTCGGCTCCAGTTCGAGAGATTCAAAAAGACCGGCGA
>Ga0207671_10000605_pt1 | contig 47635 bp, 42 predicted proteins | sample KBSC24metaG_FD_184352 | JGI IMG/M metagenome (GOLD analysis project Ga0207671, IMG submission 184352) | Corn rhizosphere microbial communities from Kellogg Biological Station, Michigan, USA - KBS C2-4 metaG (SPAdes) (version 2) | ecosystem: Host-associated > Plants > Roots > Rhizosphere > Soil... | reverse complement strand
TCGGGGCGGGCGGGATGCGGTGGCTTCGCAGAACCTTGCGGATGGTGGCAGCGGCGACCCGATGGCCCAGACGCCGCAGCTCGCCTTGGATCCGGGTGTAGCCCCACGACGGATTGTCGCCGGCCAGGCGGAGGATCAGCTCGACGACTTCCTCGCCGATCGGCGGGCGTCCCGGCGGGCGTGGCTGACGCCACTTCGCTGCGACCAACCGCCGGTGCCAACGCAGCACGGTGCCCGGGGTGACCAGCCGGTGGGCACGAAGGTCCCTGGGCAGCAGCCGGATCAACGCCGCGAATAGCGCGCGGTCGGCCCAGTCCAGACGCGGCTTCGGATTGACCCGACGCAGCACCGCCACCTGTAGGGGTCGGGCCCGGGCGCGGTGCTGGCGTTGCCGCCAGTCCGTTTCCCGGACCCGCCCTCCGCACCGGACATGCACGTCTCCGCGCATCCGGCGCTCCACGGATTCCCGGTGGGTCAGACGGTTGCGCTGGGAATGCCCGCCCAGGGGCTTGGGATTCGCGTCGCCCGCCATCGATACCGAGTGATCGGAACCTTCTGTGGGCTGAATAACACGATCCCGTCCTCCGTCAGACGCTGCCATGGCCGGGCGGTCATGAAGCGCCGGTACAACTGTTTCCACGTCAGGCCTTTGTGCCGTTTGAGCAGCCAGCGGGTCACCCGGTGCCACGCGTAGTGGTCCAGGTAGCTGAACGTGCCCGAGGACACGGCGTGCCGGAAGTAGTTGCACCATCCCTGCATTGCCGGGTTGAGCTGGCGCAGCAGGTCGACGAGCGATTCGTTGCGTGCGCTGTTCGTCAGCACGCGCACTTTCCCGACGATCGAGACCAGGGCCTTCTTCGACGGGTAGGTGTAGACGTACTTGCGGTTCGTGCCTGCCTTGGTACACCGCCGGATGTGGAACCCGAGGAAGTCGAACCCCTCGTCGATATGGCAGACCCTCGTCTTCTGCACGGACAATCGCAGCCCCATCGGGGCCAGAACGTCCGCGACTTCGTCCCAGAGCGCGTCCGCGTGGTGTCGCTCGCCGTCCACCATGATGACGAAGTCGTCCGCGTAGCGGACGATCCGATAGGTGGCGCCGCCACGTCTGCGGTGCTCCCATCTGCGCTGATAGGTGCCATGGGCATCCCATTTCGCGCAGAAGTGCTCGTCCAACACCGACAACGCGATGTTGGCGAGCAGAGGCGAGAGGATCCCGCCTTGCGGAGTGCCGGTCACCGAATCGCCGACCGAGCCGTCCCGGGCCATGATCCCGGCCTTGAGGAACGACTTGACCAGCAGCAGGACACGCTTGTCTCCGATCCGGCGACGCACCCGATCCATCAGGGCCGCATGGTCGATCTCGTCGAAGCACGCCGTGATGTCCGCCTCGAACACCCACCGGTAGGTGTGGGAGCCGAAGTAGTGGATCTCGGCAATGGCGTCCTGCGCCCGACGCTTCGGACGGAAGCCGTAACTGACCGGCTTGAAGTCCGCCTCGAAAATCGGTTCCAGGACCAGCTTCAGGGCAGCTTGCACGCACCGGTCAGCGGCGGTCGGGATCCCCAGGGCCCTGAGTTTGCCATTGCCCTTGGGAATCAACACCTGCCGCACCGGCAGCGGCCGAAACGATCGAGCCTTCAACTGCTCCCGCAACTCCGCCAGGAAGGCGATGCTCTCCTCCGGCCTGACGAACCGCGGCTTGACCCGGTCGATACCTGCTGTGCGCGCACCCTGGTTGCTCCGAACCCGCTCCCACGCCGTAACGAGGAAAGCCGGGTCGGCAACGAGGTTGAACAGATCGTCGAACCGGCGACCTGGACCGCCGGCCGCCCACCGGTGCAGTTTGGCCTGCATCCGCAGTACCCGCCGCTCGGCCTCGAAAGGATCGGGCCAAGACAGCGGCTCCTCGGTGTTCACCGAAGACTCCTCCCATTGCAGGTGCCGAACATGCGTGAATCCGCTGTGCCCCTTCGCCCTGTGACCGGCTTTCCCGGACTCCGACTACTACGGGCACTCCGCCCCGCTGTTCCGGCCTTCGGCCGACGACGCGCCTTCCCGCACCTCGCACGCCTGGCTGGAGCGCGGGGCGGGAGCCGGACAGCGGTTCCCACGTTCACTGCGAACCGATCGATCGGTGAGGTGCCCGTCTATGCCCCAGCGGCATCGCCATGGCTACGCCGCAGACCTTCACCATGGCCTCCCGACCAGCGTCATGAACCAGTCCAGGAGTTCCCCGACGCGCCGAAGCGCCCGGGTACGCACCGCGTACCAGCCCAGATCCACCGGGTTCGAGCTGGTTGTTCTCTTGAGGGGCTTTACAGCGACGGTTCCTCTCGTACACCTTCCGATCTCGCTAGCCGGACCCGCGCCGTCCGGTAGTGCCGACGCGTCCCGTCGTTGTCGGGGCTGCTCCCGCCCTTCCCGGCGTCTCCCGGGTCAGGCTGCCCCCAGCTTCACCAGCCTGCTGCGACAGACCAGCGGTGGAGCCCCTCCATCTCCACTCGGTTCAACAGCGCCTCGTGGCGCACCATGGCGCAGCACGAGCAACTCGACATCCTTGGCCGCTCCGCTACGAGCCAACAGCACCAGCAAGGAGGCTATCCGGCAGAACAGAAGATAGAGCAGACGCACAGACACGAGGATCATCGTCACGCACCCGGCGCCACTCCCGTGCAGCATTCACGCAGGTGGAACCCTATAGCAGGGTTTTTGAACCACGCAGGCTGCGGGACGATGTGTCCTGACCCGCATCCCGACTCGCGCCCCGCCAGACCCGCCAGCCCCATTCACAACGTGCTGAGCACCATGGCCGGAAGGTCACCTGGAAGGTGGCACAGCAGGCGCCCACACCTCGGGTCCTGGCTAGCGTCCATCTCATGGACAAGACTTCCGCCAGGTCACAGCCGGTGACCGGGGGCGCGACGCGCGCCGCCGAGCCCGGAACGCCCGCCCAAGTACCCCGCCCGCCGACCCCCAGTGAATGGGCCGCACTGCACAACGACTATCCCAACTTGGTCCAGGCTGACGTATGGGTCACCGGGGAACCAACCTCGACCTACAACTGCATCGCGTTCAGCCTGGGCTACACCGACCGGTGGATAGATCCGAACAGCCCGCTGGCCGCCTTCCAGGTGCAGTATCAGGGCTACGGGTTCGCCGTGGCCAACTACTCCGGCGCGAAGGTCGACGGCTGGGGGGCACCCGCCTCCGGTCCCACCAAGGGCAGCTCCATGAAACACGGCAGCAGGCTGTCGCCCGACCCGCAGTTCTCGGCGAAGGGACTGTGGGAGTCCAAGCTCGGGGGGACCGAGCGCATCACACACGGACGCGACCAACTGACGGGGACCCTATACGGCAATATCCTGACGAGCTTCACCAAGGCCGCCGAACAGAAGGTCATGCTTCCCGACATGGAACCGGAACTGACCGCCGAGGAACGCCGGCGCCTTCGCCGGATCGCCGCGGATCTGACCGCGGACGACGCCCTGAGCCAGGAGTTCAGCCGCCGACGCGAAGCGTTTCTGACCGCGACGGCGTCCAGCCGCCAGTCCCGGACCGCGGCGTTCACCGAGCTTCCGGAATTCACCGAGCTCACCGCGCTCGGCGAGCGCATCGTGCCCCTGGTCATCGCCCAGCTCGACGACCCCGGCGGGTTCTTCCTGCTCGCGGTGCTCGACGCGCTGGACCCGTCCGTCGCCACGGTCGACTACGACCCGATGACCGGACTTCAGTCACGCGCCCGGCGCGTCGCGCGGGCCTGGCTCGGAGAGCACTGACAGACCCACTGCGGCACGCGCCGGGAGAGCATCCCCGCGCGTCGAGGAACACGACAAGGAACAAAGGAGTAGATCAGCATGGCCGAAAACGCAACCGGCATGGACACCCAGGGCTTGTCCCAAGCCAAGGCCGTCGGACAGGGCTTCAACGTCTACGGGGTCTTCACCTCCGAAAGCCTGGTGCGCCCCCTGGTCAACCCGGCCAAGGCCGGCACGACGATCTTCAACTTCCAGGGCAAGGACTACGAGATCCCCGACTATGTGGTCGGGGTTGAGGATCCACGAAGTTACGTGATCCGGACCGTTGCCGAGACTCGTGAGGAGGCGCAGAGCGCGCTGGCCGTGCACGCCGGCGTCGGCGGGTCCTACGGCGCGTTCTCCGGGGAGATCGAGGCCGACTTCAACCTCGAGCACAACAGCTCGTCCAACAGCTACTTCTGCTACTGGCGCTCGATCACCAGCCTCGCCATCTTGGAGACGAACCCCGACTTGGCGAAGAAGGCGATCAGTGACGACTTCGCCGCCGCGGTCGCCAAGCTGCCGCTGCCACTGAGCGACCAGAACCGGACGTCGTACTTCGACTTCTTCGCGACGTTCGGGCCCTTCTACACCCGGCATGTCTGTCTCGGCGGCGACCTGACCTTCCTCAACCAGGTGAGACGGGACGAGTCCATCACCAAGGCCAGCGTCGAGCTTTCGGTGAAGGCCCAGTTCGAAGGGCTGTTCGCCACCGGCAAGCTCGACCTGTCGGGAATCACCAAGACCCAGTGGTCGTCCTATGAGAACGACTCGAGGGTCACCGTGCAGGGCGTCGGCGGCGATCCCGCAGTGCTGGCCCAGCTCGCCGGCGTGGACCCGTGGAACTTCTCCAAGGCCTCGGTCGATATGGCCACCGCGTGGACCAAGAGCCTGGGGAGCGCACCGGGCATCGTGGACTTCGGCCTGGCCGGTGTGTGGGAGCTGATCTCCGACCCCGAGCGCGCCGCCGCCGTGCAGGAAGCCTGGCAGCTGTTCTCGGAGGTCATGCACCCTTCGATCACCATCCAGAGCTGGTCGACGTCGCTGCCCTGGCCCTGCAAGACCCCGGCCCGCCCGCCGATCGTGATCTCCGACAAGATCATCAAGCCGGACACCCCGCCCCAGTCGCCGGTCGGCGCGCAGGTCACCGTGCTGGCCGGCAACGAGGCGATCGGCCCGCACGCGGTTCTTTTCGACCGCTACTACAGCCTGCCGCTGGAATACGCCTGGCCCCGCAACTACCAGGCCATGTGGAACCAGATCGCCACCGACCTCGACGGCTACGACCAGCGCGGGAACATCCTGCTCATGGTGGGCTTCGGCCAGTTCCAGAACATGCCTCCGACTGACAACGCGGTCGCCAAGTTCGAGCAGGCCGGCGCCTCCTCCACACTCCAGTACTGGCTCACGCACTCCGACGGGGGCAGCCAGATGAGCAACCCGGCCGTGTGGACCGCCTCGCCTCGGGTCTATGCGCTGGTCGGCGTCTTCGGGCAGCGACCGGGTACCGGCGTCGAGGCCTACACCGGCGACCAATACAAGGCCACCCTGGACATGACCGTGCACCTGTACCGGCAGGCCTTCGGCGGCCAGTACACGGTGGCCATCGGCTGACGTCCGTGCGTCTGCTGATCGTCGGCCAGGGTTCGCGGCATTCCGGGTACGCCCGGGTGCTGCGGGCTCTGGCTTCGCACTTGGCCCACGACTTCGACGTCTGCTATTTCCTCCTGCCGCCCCCGGAAGTGCCCCACCTGGCCGGGGTGACCTGCATTGCCCCGACGCTGCGCAGCGATCCGCACGGCCTGGCAGAACTCCCGGCCGTCCTGGACCGGGTCCGCCCCGACGTGGTGCTCGCCTGCCACGATCCCGCCGTCCTGGCGGCGCAGACCGAGGTCGTCCGGGCCCACAGCGGCGCGCGAGTTGTGCTGTACCTGCCGCTGGAATGGCGATCGCAGGATCCTTTGACACTGCGCGAGCTCTCGGCCGCCGACTGCGTGGTGTGCTACACGGCCACCGCTGAACGTTGGATCCTCGCGCAGGCCGGACCGCACGCGCCCATCGCCCCGGAGCCGATCCCGCACGGTGTCGACCGGCTGGCTTTCGGACCCGTCGACGCCGAAGGCTCACCGGACCGCCGGGCCCCGCGGGCGACCGCCCGCGCGGCCGCCCGACGCCTGCTCGGCCTGCCCGACCACGGGACGATCATCTTGAACGCGAATCATGACACGCCGCGCAAACGGCTCGGCACGACCCTTCAAGCGTTCGCACTGATCGCCGAGGAGACGACCGACGCGTGGCTCATCCTCACCCACGGTCAGCGGCTCCGCGACGAAACCCGCCGTCCAGCGCTGCGAGACCGGGTCTTCATTCCCGACCGGCCGCCCGAAACCGACAGAGCCCTGAACCACTATTACAACAGCGCGGACGTCGGCCTGAACACCTGCACCGCGGAAGGCTGGGGCATGATCGCCTTCGAGCACGCCGCCGCGGGCGCCGCCCAGGTCATGCCGGATCACCCGGCCCTGCGCGAGCTCTGGGGGCCGACGGCCCTGCTCGTGCCCTACGCACCCTCCCAGGTCGACGGATACGGGCTGGTCGATGCCTCCGACGTCGCCGAGGTGCTGCTGGCGCTGTGCCGGGACCGCGCACACACCGATCACCTGGGCCGACTCGCCCAGGCCCGGGCCGGCTCGGCCGAGTTCGACTGGGAAGCCATCGCACGGCGCTGGAAGACATTGCTGCGGAAACTGGAGTCGTAGAACGCTTCTGAAGATCTTGTTGTGGAGGGTCCGCCCCGGTGCAGGACCGGGACGGTGCCGAGCCCCTGCGGGCGGCGCTTCCCCGGGCATACGACACGATCGCCTTGGCCTGGGCCGACGGAGGCTACGCTGGCAAGCTGGTCGGCTGGGCGGCCGAGAAACTGCGCCTGACCTCGGACATCGTCAAGCGCAGCGACGACAAGACCGGCTTCGTAGCGCTCCCGCGCCACTGGTGTGTGGAGAGAACCTTGTCGTGGATCTTCCAGAGGTGTAGATGCGTCCGGGACTACGAGCGGCTCGCCGAGCACCACGAATCCATGGTCAAGTGGGACATGGTCATCGTCATGACCCGACGCCTAGCCCGAATTGCATCGAAACAGTTCGGTCTGCCGACGGACTCCATGAATACGCGTTGCTCAGCCCAGACAGTCCCCCTACGGTCGGAACCGCAGAAGGCTACGGGGGCTGATTTCGTGTGCGGACGGCCTGCTCACCCGCACATCCCCTCCCGCCGTTCCTGCACCGACTCAGGAGGGGACATCCATGAAACCCAGACATCGCACCATCTCATCGCTCGCCGCCGCGCTTGCCGCAGCCGCCCTGTCGATCCCGGCCGCCGCCGACTCGGCAACTGCGGCCGGCACCGCGCCCGCCGGCCTCTATGTGAACAACGCGTCGGGCTCCAATTGCTCCGCCACAGGCCCCGGCACCCAGGCCCGTCCCTACTGCACTGTGCAGGAGGCGGCCGACGTCGCCACGGCCGGGCAGACCGTGCACATCACCGGCGCCTACAACGAGGCCGTGGTCCTCACCCGATCCGGTGCGATCGGAGCGCCGATCGTCTTTGACGGCGGCAGCTCCAACTTCTCCGGGGTCACCGCCCCGAACACGGCGGTCGGACCCGCGTTCTCCCTGCGCCAAGTCCACGATGTCGTGATCCGGAACCTGACTATCGGCGCCCAGTCCCCGACAGCCGTCCTGATCAACCGGTCCAAGCGCGTGACGCTCGAGCGGAACATGTTCAGCGGCGGCGCGACCGCCTGGCAGTCCCAGCCTGTGATCCATGTCGCCGGTACATCGAGGGACATCACGATCGCACGCAACCAGGTCGAGCAGTCCTACGGCCCGGCCATCGGCGTCGACGCGGGCGGCAGCGACGTCACCATCGCCCGCAACGACATCTCCGCCACGGACAACAGCGGGATCCAGGTGGCCGGCACGCTGAACGCCCGAATCATCGGGAACACTGTCATTCACTCCTGCAACACCGCGGTCGGCGTCACCGGCGTGTCGACCGGCTCTGTCGTCGCCGACAACATCCTCGGCTATGTCTTCGGGTCGAGCACCTACTACGACTGCCCCTCGGTGCCGACCCTCACCGAGATCTCGGCTGACAGCGCCGCGGCACAGACGCTCGCTGTCGACTACAACATCGTCTTCCCCTACACAGCGAGCGCGGCCTACCTCTGGAGCGGGACCGCCTACACCTCCTCCTCCGACCTTCACACCGCCACAGGCCAGGGCGCGCACGACCTGACGACCGACCCGGGCCTGTGCCTGCCCTGCTACGCCCCCGTGCCCCAGGAGGGCTCGGCGGCCATCGACTCCGCCGACACCGCCGCCCTCGGCGCCTTCAGCTCTGACCTGTACACCGACGCGCCGGTCGACGACCTGCTCGTCGCGAACACCGGCACCGGTGTTGGCTACGCCGACCGCGGCGCCTATGAGTTCGAGGACGGACTCCAGGTCCAGGTCGCGGCAGCCGCCCCACAGCTGAATCAGGTCACCTTCACCGCCACCACGACGGCAAACCCCTGGTCGGACGGCCTGACCTCCACCTTCGACTTCGGCGACGGCTCGTCTCCGGTGACCACGACCGCGACCTCCGTCACCCATACCTACGCCGCCCCAGGCACCTACACGTTGACCCTGACCGGAGTCGCCACCTCGCACGCGACCTACCAGTCGACCGTGACCGTAACGATCACGACGGTCTGACCCCTTCCCGCCGTCATTTCTCGACTGGCTCCCTCCGAGCGCGCTCCTGGTCGAACCCTGATCAACTACGGTTCCAGTTGAGAGGCCCCCTGAGGCGACGCGAAACCGCGACGCCTCAGGGGGCGCGGGTGGGGCAGGATGGGTGCCCATGGTCAAGGGCTGGGCGTCCCCCGGGGCTTCGGGCGGGGCTTGTGTTGTAGGCGGGCGACGGCATGATCAGTTGCCCGCACTGCTCGCCTACCCTCCGCGATTCTCCAGGGTGTGGGGTTCAAAAGCGCGCTCAAAGCGGTGACCTGCGGGTTTACGAGGCCCGTTCGCACTCGCAGATAAGATCTCCGAGGACCTTCCGTTGCCGGATCCGGTCGATGGGGACTGGCAACGGGATCATGTCGATGTCGTCGGTGGCCGCCCGTTGCTCGAGAGATCTGTGGGGTCTTCCACGGTAGTAGTGCTCGGCGAACTCGTCGAGGACGACGCGGAGGTGGTGTTCGCCGAACAGGAGCATGCGGTCGGTGCATTCGCGTCTTGCGGTGAGAACGAAGCGTTCGGCGTAGGCATTGGCCCGCGTGTAGTGCGTCTTTATCCGCGTAATAAGCTGTGACCTCGGCGTTCGGTCGGCCGATCAAGCGGCACGGTGGTACTCGTGGATCGTAGTTCCGGGGACCTGTCTGCGTCGGATTCGTCCTTCGATGGGGATGACATCGGCTGGGTCTGCATCGGGAGGGGTCTGATCTCGGCTCTGGTGGGGCCGGTGCCGGTTGAAGTGGTCTTCGTAGGCGGTGAGGACCTTGCGTGCATGGGCTTCGCCGAACAGCAGAACGTTGTCGGTGCACTCGTAGCGGACTGATCGGATCCACCGTTCCGCGAAGCAGTTCGATCTCGGCTGGCGTGGCGGGGTCTTCACGACATCGATGCCTTCGGAGGCGAAGACCCCGTCGAAGGCATCGATGAAGTTCGCCCCGCGGTCGCGGACCAGGAACCGGAAGTCGTTGACCCGGCCTGTCCTAGTCGAAAATGTTGATACCGGCGCTGGCCTGGGCTTTCATGCTGCGGGATGGTATTCGTTGAGCAGCCCTCCGAGGCGTTGTCTCCGCCGGATTTGGTCAATCTGGGTCGGGAATCGAAGTACCGCGACGTCGTCGTCCGGTGCGCGTAATGCCATGCCGTGGCCTTGGTGGGATCGGCCGTTGTTGTAGTGGTCGATGTACTCGGTCAGCACCCGGTGGAGGTGACGTTGGCCAGTGACGAGGATCCGGTCGCAGCATTCGCGGCGGATGGAGCCGATGAGCCGCTCCACATAGGCGTTCATCCTGGGTGCCTGTGGCGCGGTGAGCAGGATCTCGACGCCAATGGAGGCGAACACGGAATCGAACGCCTCGGTAAACTTCGCGTCCCGGTCCCGGATCAGCCGGGTGAAACGGTGACCGGCCTGCTCCAGATCAAAGGTCAGTTCTCGGGCCAGCTGGGTAGCCCAGGCGCCGGTCGGATGGTCGGTGACACCCAGCAGATGGGCTCGGCGGGAGCCGATCTCGATGATGACCGCTGCATACAGCCGTTTCAGCCTGACAGTGTCGACGTGCAGGAAATCGATCGCCAGGATCGACTCGGCCTGGGCACGCAGGAACGTACGCCAGGTGGTGTCGCGCTGCGATGGCGGTGGGATCCGTCGTGCGCGCAGGATCTTGCGGATAGCGGAGGCTGCCACACGGTGACCGAGCCGGCGCAACTCGCCCTGGACGCGAACGACACCCCAAGTGGGATTCTCGGTGGCGAGCCGGAGGATCAGTGCCACTACGTGGTCTGGGATCGGCGGGCGTCCTGGTGGCTTGGGCTGGCGCCACTTCGCCGCGAGCAGACGCCGGTGCCAGCGTAGGAGGGTGGCAGGAGTGACGATCCGGTGTGCGCGCAGCGCCTTGGGCAGCAACCGGAACAGCGCGGCGAGCACGGCCCGGTCCGTCCAGCCAATCTGTGGCCTCGGGTTCGCCCGGCGCATTACCGCGACCTCCTGGCGCAGCGCGAGTATCTCGATGTCCTTCGACGCCGAGGACCGGGCCAACAACGCTAGCCAAGAAAGCACCTGGACGAGGATCCGATAGAGCAGTCGCACAGCCACGAGCACCGATCGTATGCGCCGATCACCCAGGTCAAGGCCGGTATCCGAGTATTCGACTAGGACAGGCGTCCTCCGCCTCTTGGTAGGCCTCGTACTCTTGCTCGCAACCCATATGGATCACCTGCCTCAGGCCTAGCTTTGCGCGTCGGAATCCCCTCAGCACGGGGACGAGCGCAGCTTGTCACCTGAACGGCGCCACCCGGTGCCTTGCGCGCCACGGCAGCCGCACGATCAAGACATGCCCACCAACGGACTCCGGGTCACGCTCCAACCGCCCGACGGTGACCCATTTACCCTCGACGCCGGCCTCACCCTTGCCACCGGTGACCACGGCGGCCACCTTTACAGCGGCTTCAACGGCTTCTGGATCGAGGTTGTCGACGATCCCGACGGCACCCACCGGGTTGCGGACTTCGGCTGGCCCGACGGGCAGCGCGAGCACACCATCACCGACCTGGTGCCGATCATCGTCTCGTAGCGATCACGCCGCATCCACCGGTTGCCGCCATGCGCATGAATGTTCGGTGATCGGGAATGTGCCTCGCGACGCCCGACCGGTCCCCGCCCCGGCCGCCGGTACACCCCGCTTCGACCCGCGGAGCCATCGGATCTGGATCCGCATCGGCGGCACTTGGTACGCCGGCGACATTCAGCGCTGGTTCCGCCAGTCGGACGGCGACTGGGGCTGCTGACTGTCCTACCAGGCCGACCCGGAACACCCAACGGTCGCGCCCGTATGGAAGAACTTCGCCTACGACCCCGAGGCGATCCTGGATCGGGAGTGGCGGCCAGAGCCGCCTCGTGATCTCTAGGCCCTTAATTTCAGGCACTCAACGGATAGCGAACTCAGCGGTTCCACTCCAACGTCTGACCGTTGACGGAATAGATCACTTTCACAGGGTCGCCTGACTGGACTGCGGGAACATCGAACGGGACGAGACCCGATCGGCACTCACCCACCGGCACCGCCTTTGTGGCGTCGTTGGGATAGAGCGCGGAAGGAAAGTCCCTAGGAGACCAAGCGCTGAGCGGCTCCGCGGTGGTGTCGTCGCTGAACAGCAGAGACCAGTCCTGCCAGCTGAACCCCACCGGGCTGCCATCGGCGCTGGACTTCAGACAGGCCTTAACGGCGACCATCGCAATCTGGGCATCGGCGGGCAGCAACTCGGCGTTGGCACCGGCGCGACGACTGGAGTAGTTGCTGACGGTGAACGAGATGTCCACGCCGGAGTCGCTCAGAACTTGCGTAGCTCCGAGCTTCCATGCACTGCTACTACTGCTGGCCGGGACGGTTTGGGTGGCGCTTTGCGTCGAGGCAGACACGGGGCTCGATGCCGCCGTTGCGCTTTGCGCCGCCGTTGTTGCGGCTGCTGCTGGCGCTGAAGATGCTTGGCGCGCTGTGCTGCCGGAACTGCCTGAGCATGCCGCCAAGGCCAACGCCAGCCCGCACGCCGGTACTGCGCGAAGACGTCGACCGAACCGCGTCCCGCGATTGCTCTGCTTCATGTGACCCCCTGGCATCACTGGTGTCTGGTGGGCCGCACCGTATGCCTGGCGGACCGTAGCGTGGCAGGGTCCTTCGACGCAAAGACTGCCACCGCATCATCGCGGCCAGCTGGCGGTATGCGACTGCTCGGCAGTGCCTTGGCTGGGCATGGCCCCTTTGGATGTTGCGGCTCTCAGCCGAGCGCCTTCTTGTATGCCGCGGCCTGATCCGGCGTCAGCACCTGCGACAGCCGCAGCAACACCGAACCCGACACGTAGTCGTACTCCGTCCCGAGCATCGGCATCGACTTCTCTGACTTGCCGATGTAGTCGGCGCGTGCGGTGGCGCCTGCCGTGTCCGCGTACACCTCGACGGATCCGCCGAGGTCTACTGCGCCGGCCTCGGTACTCCGCGCTTGGTCGGCCTTGACGCGGGTGTCGGCGAACGATGCCTTTGACGTGTACCCGCCGGGCCGGCCGAGCAGGTGGTTCGGGTCGTTGTCGGCGGTGTAGACGGTGACGGTGCCGATGGGCAGCCCGGCGGCTTTCAAGCGGGCGACGACCCCGGCCGCGTCCTTCGCCGCCGGCGCCGGCGCCGCCGTAGTGTGTGCGGCAGGTGCCGCAGCGCTAGCAGTTGACGCAGCCGCCGCGGTGCTGGCGGGTGGTGTCGACGTCTTCGACGACCCGCCGCAGCCAGCGGCAAGCAGCAGTGTGGAGGCGGCCAAAACGGCAGCATGCCGCACGATAGTTCCCCCTCGAATAAGCCCGATTCCCCCTGCGACAGCGCTACGGTACGGCGCTGCTACCGCCCGGTCACTTCAGATCGTTACCTGAACTGGCGCGATCGTCCCCGATTGCCGGTTCAGCGCCTGTCACCTGCCGCTGGTCGGATATCTGGCATGGACGCTGCCGGCGGACGTGGTGGCGCAGGTGACGGCTGGCGGGGTCTAGAGATCCGAAGCGGTCCGTTTCGTCGAGTGAGCAGAGCTTTTGGGCATCGGCGATGAGCGGGGCGAGCGCTGGCTGCGAAACTCGCCGGCTGATTAGGGCTGCCAATCCGGACCGATCAGTTGCGGTTCAGCTACGCGCATCGACCGTGCCGTCCGTCGGTCGTAGGTTCGAACTCTGACGCACCGCCAACCCGAGGGGGGAACCTCATGGCCGACGCCTACAACGTCGCCTCGCACACGCCGCACACGGTCACGTTCAAGAAAGTCGGGCTGCACATCGGCCCGGCAACCGTGGTACTTCAGCGGACACAGATCGCCGCGGTACGGCAGAAGCTCGGCGAGGTCGTCGTCGACACCACCGACGGGCGCGCCTACGGGGTGAAGTCCGGGGTGTCGCGGGAACAACGCGGCCTCGTTAAAGCCGCGTTCGGACTGTAGAGGGCTGGCATGCGACGTACGTTCGTACTTGCCGGTGTTTTGGTGCTGGCTGGCTGCTCCAGTGGCGCTATCAAGCCCACCGCAGCACCCACCAGCCAGGCCGGGACCGCGACCAGCAGCACGACCACACCCATACCTGCAGCGGCTGCCGCAGACCTCACCGGTTTCGGCGCCACCAAGGCCGAGTGGGACGCCCACCACACCGCTGATACGAGCAAGACCGCAGCCGGTTACTACAACCCTGATCCGGCGCTGGGGGACGCTGCGCCCGTCGGTGTCGACGATGACTACGACGCCGTCGGCATCGACGACAACGGGCGCGTGGATTACTACGGGCGCTTGTTCTCCGCTCGCCCGCTTGCGGCTGCCCTGGACGTGGTGAAGGCCGAGCTGCCCGCCGATGCTGTTCTGGGCCCGCCGATCACCACCTCGAGCAGGGCCGGTTCGTGCCTGCACATCACCGCCACGTCGGTGACCGCAGGGACGGTGCTCGGCGGCCCGGCGGGATCGCGGATTGAGGTGGAGTTGCAGTCGTGGAATAGCAAGATTCTCGATAAGTCCGCGATCGCCTCGGCGTCGATCGCCTCGGCGAACCGCAGTGACGCGCTGGCGTGCTGAACGCCCAGATGCTCAAGTAGTCGCCAGGACCCATCCATGGCATGCCGACGCCCGGCCGCACACGCGACCGGGCGTCTTCCGTGTCCTCAGCGCTCGTCGGCTAGCGGAGTCAAGCGATCCGAACCGGCCTGCTTCGCCGGGGTCAGCAGAGCTTCTGCGCGTCAGCGATCAGGGGCGCGATGCTCAACTTCAGCCCGGGTGAGCTCGGGTCGTCCGCCCAGATCGTGTCTACGTTGCTGTAGCCGCCATCGGCCTTCGCGGTGCCGTTCAGCGCGTAGCGGATGCTGCCGACCTGCACGTATTCATTTTGGCCGTTCGCACAGCCGATCTTTGCCGAGTCAACAGTCAGCGGCCAACTTGCGCCATAGTCTGATCGGCTCACGTTCTTGCTGTGCGAGTCGCTGCCGCCGGCGACCGCGTTCCACACGAAGCCTGCAGCCAGCATGGCCGCCAGGATGATAAGGACTGGCACGCAGCCCGTGTCGAAGCCGCCCGACTTCTTTCGTGGCGCTGCTATCGCTTCGGCGTCCATGGTTTCCCCCCTAGGCCCGATTCGGTGCTCGGAGGCTACGCCTGACCTGCGCGTGATCGCCAGATACCGGACGCGCAGACGCCCGGACACGGCACTGTCCGGGCGTCGGTGGTTGGCCCCGCTGGCGGGATATCGGGGGGGGTCACCGCCAGCGGGAGTCTCTAGCCTGTGGGGCTCGGAAATACGAATCTGGGGTTGACCTGCGGTTCTCCGATGCGGAGAGCGAGGTACAGTCAGGCGGCGATCTGGTACTCGTGGGTGAGTCCGCCGAGGATGGCCTTCCGGCGGATCCGGTACTCGGCGAGGTTGATCGGCGCCGGCGGGCCAGTCTCGGCTTGGGCCGGGGTCAACTGGCCGAGCGCGCGATGCGGTCTCGCCTTGTTCCGGTGGACCGGGTAGGTCATCAAGGTCCGACGTAGATGCTCTTCGTTGACGATTAGCATCCGGTCGAACAGCTCGCGGCGCAGTTCCCCGATCAGCCGCTCGCAGATCGCGTTCGATCTCGGGGCCCGCGGCGGGCTCTTCAAGATCCGGATACCCTCGTCGGCGAACACGGCATCGAAGCCGGCGGTAAACTTGGTGTCCCGGTCGCGGATTAGGAACTTGAATTTCTCGCCGCGCTCCGCGAGATCCATGAGCACGTTGCGGGCAGCCTGGGTGGTCCATTCCCCTGTCGGGTTCGCGGTGACGCCAGCCAGGTGCGCCCGGCGGGTCCCGTGCTCGATGAGAACCAGGGCATAGAGGCGTTTCAAGCCGATCGTGTCGACGTGGACGAAGTCGATCGCCAGGATGCCGTGCGCCTGAGCGGTGAGGAACTGCCTCCACGTCGGACCTGAACGCCGTGGAGCCGGGTCGATTCCGGCCGCGTGGAGGATCTCCCACACCGTAGACGCCGCGATCTGGTGGCCGAGTTTGACCAGCTCGCCTTGGATCCGGCGATGCCCCCACGTCGGATTGTCCTTCGCCATCCCCACGATGAGCTTCTTGACCCTCGCTACTGTCGGAGGCCTGCCCGGTTTCCGGCGGGCCGTGTAGTCCCGCTTCTGCTTGATCAGTCGGCGATGCCAGGCCAGCAGCGTCGCGGGGCTGATCGGGAACACCTCGGCCCAGCGGCAGCGCGGGATCAGGGACGACAACGCCGCGAACCAGAACCTGTCGGCCGGCTCGTACCGTACCCTGACCACCTGACGGCGCAGCACCGCGTTCTGGTGGCGGAGCACGAGCAGTTCGGCGTCCTTGGACACGTCACGGCGGAACATGACCGCCACCGAACTCAGGACACGCCGCGTCGCGCGGTAGGCCATCGACAGGAACATCGCGCCAGGATCTCAGTTCGACGATCTGAGACGGCATACAGCCAGGTCACAAGCTCATTCGTATTTCCGAGCCTCACAGGGTCCGATCAGCAGCAGGTTCGGCATCCGCTGCTTTGGCCGGCCAGGTGAACAGCCTCTCCAACCGGTCCAGCGCCTCGGTGGCACGGGTAGAGCCGATCCGATCCACCGGTCGGCGAGCATGTGCGGCGGCCGCTCAGCGTCACTAGTCGCGCGGCTGGCCGGGCCGCTCGACCCGGACATTGTGGGGTGCCGATTATTTCATCCACGCAGGTCAGGCGGCATGATCGTATTCGTGCAGGATGCCGCCGAGTGGGTCGCGTCTTCGCACGTTCAGGTCCACGATGTCGGCGCAACTGGTGATCGGTTCGGGCGCCGGGTGTAGTGGTGCGCTCTGATCCAGCGACCTGTGCGGCCGATGCAGGTTGTAGTGGGTCTCGAATTCGCGCAGTGCATGCAGCAGGTGGGCTTGGTTCCAGATCAGCATCCCGTCCAGCAGCTCGCGCCGGCAGGTAGCCACCCAACGCTCCATCACCGCGTTCATCCTCGGCATCCGAACACCGGAGAGCACGACTTGAATGCCGGCATCGGCCAGCACTTCGTCGAATGCGGCAGAGAACTTTCCGTCACGGTCGCGGATGAGGTACCTGATCGAACTGCCGGCGTCCTCCAAGTCCATGACCAGGTTCCGTGCGGCTTGGGCGACCCACGAGGCAGTGGCGTGCGCCGTAGTGCCCAGGACGCGGATCCTGCGAGTAGCGTGTTCTATGACAGCCAGAATGTACTGCCGCTGACCCGACAGCGTTACCGTCTCGATGAAATCGCAAGCCAGGATCGCCTCAGCCTGACCGCGCAAAAACGCCGCCCAACTGGTCGCGGCCCGATCCGGTGACGGGTCGATGCCGGCGTCCTTGAGGATCTCCCACACGGTGGACGCGGCGACGGTAATGCCCAGCAGCGCCAACTCGCCGTGAATGCGCCGGTAGCCCGAGGTGCCGTTCTCGCGCGCCAAGCGCAGCACCAGCCGCCGGATCGAGGCCACGGTCCGCGGACGCCCGGCACGCTTCGGTCTGCTGCGTGCAACATGACGCCGGTTCAGCAGATCGCGGTGCCAGCGCAGGACAGTGTCCGGGCTCATGACGAGCTGAAGCCGGCGCAGCGTGCTGCGCGGCAACATCCCGAGCAGCGCCCAGCAACGCCCGATCAGCAGGTTCGAAGCGAACCCGTTGACCACCCAACTGCCGCTGCAAGATCCGAACCTGATGACGCAACGCCAAAATCTCCGCATCCTTCTCCCGAGCGCTCATCGGAAGCAGACGCAGCACCGCGAACGTGTTCGATACCGCCAGATACGCGAACCGGAACAGCACAACCAGCCATCATCGCCGACTTACGCCGACGACGCGCCGGAAACCGCCCAACCGCGCCCGGCAGCGGACCAAACCCTCCCCCACCTGTACGGACGACATTCTCGGCACCCACAGCGTCCGTCCCCACTGATCGGCGACACGGACGAGAAGTACCGATCAGTGACCGTGCGGGTCGTAAAAGGGGTTGACGACCGTGTTGGTTACGTCCATCCAGCGGCTCAGCTCCTGGCACATGGCCTCGTCGGCGGCATGTTCGAACGAGCGGACCAGATCCTGAATCAGGAGCATCCAATCGCGGGCGTGCGCCAGGTGCCATGCTGTAACGGCCTTGGCGGCGGCCAGTGAGGACGCGTACAGGACGTGGGCCTCGAATCCGATTCTGGACACCAGTTTCGGATGCTGTTCCAGTGGTGCCACGATCCGGGCGAGCTGCCTGGCTGAGGCGGCCCATTGCGCTTGCGGGCAGCGCTGGCCGGTGGTGTATTCGCCATGCGTGTCATCCGAGCCGCCGAGCAGCAGGACCTCGTCCGGGACGTGCTCGCTGCCGAGCAGTGCGCGCGCTTGATGCATCGCCGCGGCCATGGACACCGGTCCGTTCGCGATCCCGGGCCACTCTCGCTCGGCCGTGTCCGCGACGCCGGGGTCCAGGCCACGCGCGAAGTCGAGGTAACGTGCGGACAGGTCCGGCTGCCCGAGGGTGTCCGTCAGCTTGCCGTAGTACGCCGCGGCCCGGGTGATCGAGGTGCGGTACATCGGCGGCAGTGCGCGCATCTCGCCGGTCAGCGAGGGGAATTCCGACTGGTCCGCCTCGGTCCAGGTGCCGATTGCGATCTCCCCGGCCGCCGCGGCTATCTCGGCTCGTCCCTGTCCGGCGTGCTCGCGCATCGCGATCGTGGCGGCGCTGCGCAGCACGTCCACGTAGTAGTCGCTATCGTCCCCGAGCGTATTGACCCGCAGGCCGTTCGACATGATCAGCCTTACTGCGGCGTCCGCCGAGCTCAGGACCAGGTCCGGGTCGCCGTACTTGGACAGCACCATCGCGTTGGTGAACAACAGGCGGCTGAGGCCCATCTCGTGCTCGAACCCGTCGCCGTGCGGTCTGCTCGCCAGCATCGCCTGGACCGCACGGTCCATCTCGAGCATCGAGTCCGTCACCCGCCCCAGTTCCTGGAGAGCTCTGGCCCGGCGCACCTGCACGTCCGCGATCCGCTGCACCATGTCCCGCCGCCCGGACTCGAGCAACTCTTGATAGGCGCCCTCGGCCGCACCGAGCGCTGCCAGCGCATCGTCGGGACGACCCACCGCGCGCAAGCTCGAACCCAGCCCGTACTGCAACGAACCCAGCATCAGCAGGTCGTCGGGGATGGCCCCGGCTTGAGCATCGATGACGGCGTGGACGAGCTCGACGGCCCGTTCCTGCAGCGGCACGGCCTCGGCTGTGCGGCCCTGCCGGAACAAGCTGAGCGCCCGCATCTCCAGCTCCGCCACTTGCGACCTGCGTACGTCATTCGAGCCCTGATCCTGTGGACCGCGCAACCATTGCATAGCCAGGATGCTTCCACGCCCGAACCTCCGAGATCAATCGCCACGTCGGCCGACGGCGCGCATGGTGGAACCAAGACCCCCGGCTCAGTTCGGGAGACGCACCGCGAAAGTGCTTGCAGGCCCGGGGAGTATCGCAGTTCCCGCTTCCCCGGCCCATCGCACGTCCCCGGGGTTGTCAAGGCATTGCGCTGCGGCGGCGTGAATCCGCCTGTAGTACCTCTGAAACTCGCCTAAAGCCTGTGACTTGGGGTTCAGGCAGCTGCCTGGTACTCGTTGATCAGTCCTCCTAGGACGGATTTCCTTCGGATCCGTTCCGGCAGCGCCGGAAAGGGGATCACGTTCGACGCATCATCCGGTGCGCGTAGATCCATCGCTTGACCCTGATGACTGCGTCCGGCGTTGTAATGATCGACGTACCGATCCAGGACGGTGGGCAGGTGACGCTCCCCGGCGATGAGCATCCGGTCGGTGCACTCGGTGCGGACAGTACGTACGAAACGTTCCGCGATCGCGTTCATCCGCGGCGCCTGCGGAGCAGTGAGCACCGTCTCAATACCTACGGAGGCGAACGCGGCGTCGAAGGCAGCGGTGAACTTGCTGTCGCGGTCGCGGATCAGCCGGGTGAACCGGTGTCCGGCCTCTTCCAGATCGGCGGTGAACTCCCGCGCCAGATGCACGGCCCAAGCGCCGGTCGGATAGCAAGTGACGCCGAGCAGGTGTAACCGGCGGGTCCGATGCTCGACCACGAACGCCACGTACAGCCGCGTCAACGTGACCGCACAGTCGACGTGGAAGAAGTCCAAAGCCAAGATCGTCTCGGCATGAGCGCGCAAGAAGGTGCGCCACGAATCATCGCGGACCGAAGGCGGTGGGATGCGACGTGATCGCAGGATCCTGCGGATCGTGCCCGCCCCGATCCGGTGTCCGAGCCGGCGCAGCTCGCCTTGGACCCGCACCACACCCCAGGTACGGTTCTCCCGAGCCAGACGCACGATCAACTCGGCCAGCTCTTCCGCCAGCGGCGGACGCCCTGGCGGCCTGGGCCGGGCCCATTTCCTTCTGATCATGCGGCGGTGCCAGTCCAGCAGCGTGGCCGGAGTCACGATCCGATGCGCCCGCAGTTTCTTCGGCAACAGCCGTGACAGGGCCGCGAGCAGCGCGCGATCGTCCCAGCCCAGCCGAGGCTTGGGGTTACCCCGCCGCAGCACCGCGACCTCCTGCCGCAGCGCGAGTATTTCGGCGTCTTTCGACGCCTGCGAACGAGCCAGAAGCGCAAGCCAGGACAACGCCGCGACGCCGAAACGGTAAACCAAACGAACCAGCACGATCCTCCATCATCGCAGGTCGAGCCCGGTGGTGAGTTTCAGACGTACTACAGGCTTCGGCGCCGGCCAGTGACCAGCGGGCCCCGGTGATGTCCAGGCGGTCGGCGATCACCGAAGCCTGATCCCGCGACCAGCAAACTCAACCACCAGCCAACGACAAACCCCTTAAACCCGCACAGCCTGCCCTTTCAGATTCCCACTTCGTTGGGGCCGTTGTAGGGGGTCGGAGGCGGATCCCGGAACGCCCCCGGGTTGCGCAGCGTGTGTGTCGAGGACTCGATTTTGACGCCCTCGAGTGCGTCACTCCGTGCGACCAGAAAGAGTGAAACGGCTACCACGAGCATAGGGAGCCCAAGCATGCCGCCGATGCTAACGGCGACCCACACGTTCGTGGCATAGCCCAGCGTAACCAATCCGCCGATCATCACCGCGAGGCCGCCGAGCCCGGCAAGATACAGCCTGATGCGCGAAGACCTGCACATGGCGTCGCTGTTGACTATGAGGCGGACTGCTTCCCCGCAGGTTCCGCACGCGACGACGGCCGTTGTCTGGCCGGTGGCCGGCCGGGCTGCGCGTATGGGGTACAGGTCGTAATCGCGCCTGGTGAAGAAGTTCGGATCGTGGTGCCGTATGCGGTGAGCGAGGTGGGAGCGGATGGGGAACGCCTCGACTGCGCTGCCGTCCGTTTTCGGCATCGCCACCGCCTTCGCGCACGCCGTCACGTGGGCCGAGGCCGCCCATATCCCTGTCGATAAAGGTGTTCGGTACACCCAGCCTGCTCGCTGCCAGCGTACGAGCCCTGCCAGCCGTCGCAAAGCCGCTGGGCGTGCCGGTGCGATGACGCACGCGGCGGTGCGCCCGCCGTCCGCGGCGAGGACTGCGCCGTGGACGAGAAACGCTTCGTCAGCGGCCGGAGGGACCGGCGTGCTTCATGACCATGTGTTACGGACTCCTGACCACCTGAACCATCATGATCCAAGTGTCTCTGGTGTCCAACCTCCGGGGTCAAGTCCCGTGCTAGATGGCAACCATGCAGGCTCCACCGTGACGGTGGGCCTCGGCGCCCAGGTTCAGCTGGACCAACTGACCATCACCAACGGCAATGCTCCGGCCCTGGGTGGCGGCATCAACAACCAGGGCACGCTGACGGTGAGCAACTCCACCATCAGCAACAATACGGCGCTCTCAGGCAGCGGCGACGGCGGCGGCATCCACAACCAAGGCACCCTGACGGTGGACTACTCCACGGTGACGAGCAACAACGCGCTGGGCGCCGGCGGGATCAACAACAACGGCTCGCTCACTATGCACGGCTCCGTCGTGTCTAACAACACTGCAGACAACGGCGGCGGCATCTACAACTTCGCGCCGAGCAACACAGCCACGATCATCGGCTCCACGGTTCACGGCAACATCGCAAGAGTGGGCAGTGGCGGCGGCATCCACAACGATCTCGGCACGGTGACGCTCTCCGCCTCGACCGTAAACGCGAACAGCGCACCCCAGCGCGGCGGCATCTCGAACGCAGGGGGCACCGTGAACGTGACCGGCTCGAAGGTGAGCGACAACACAGCCTCAATCCAAGGTGGTGGCATCTACAACAACCTCGGGTCCGTGGCCCTGACCGGCAGCGCCGTTACCGGCAACACCTCCGGTAACAACGGCGGCGGAATCGACAACGAGGCCGGGACCGTGGCTTTGACCCTCAGCGCCGTCATCGGCAATAAGGCCACCACCGGCAGCGGTGGTGGGATCTACCAGGCCATTGGCGCAACCACCACCCTGACCCAAACCGTTGTGGCCCTCAACACCCCCAACAACTGCACTCCCGCGATCGGGCTCTGCAACTAGCCACGCTTCTGACCGCCCGGGTAGTGCCTTACGGCAGAAGGGGGCAGCGGCCTCTTTCTGCCGTATCCCAGAAGCGCCGCAGATTCCATCCGATGCGAGTACGCGACTATCTGGGTGCGGACCTGGACTCTGAGCCTGGATCCACGGTGGAATAACCGCGGTGAGCGGTCCTGTGGGGCTCGGAAATACGAATCGGGAGTTGACCTGTGGTTCAGGCGGCGATCTGGGTGCCGGCGGCCCGGTTTCGGCTTAGGCTGGCGTGAGCTGCCCGAGTGCGCGGTGCGGTCTGGCCTCGTTCCGGTGTGCCAGGTAGCTGGTCAGAATCCGGCGTAGGTGCTCTTCGTTGATGATTAGCATCCGGTCGAGCAGTTCGCGGCGTAGCTCCCCGATGATCCTTTCGCAGATCGCGTTCGCCCTCGGTGCCTGGGGCGGACTCTTCAAAATCCGGATTCCCTCATCGGTGAACACCGCGTCGAAGCCGTCGGTGAACTTAGTGTCGCGATCCCGGATCAGGAACTTGAACTTTTTCCCACGCTCGGCCAGATCCATCAGGACGTTGCGGGCAGCCTGAGCCGTCCACTCCCCGGTCGGATGGGCAGTCACCCCTGCCAGGTGCGCACGGCGGGTCCCGTGCTCGATGAGGATCAGGGCGTATAGGCGTTTCAATCCGATCGTGTCCACATGCGCGAAGTCGATCGCGAGAATGCCGTGGGCCTGAGCGGTGAGGAACTGCTTCCACCTCGGACCCGAACGCCGCGGCGCCGGATCAATCCCGGCCGCGTGCAGGATCTCCCACACCGTCGAGGAAGCGATCTGGTGACCGAGCTTGACCAACTCACCCTGGATCCGGCGATGGCCCCACATCGGATTGTCCCTCGCCATCGTCAGCACGAGCTTCTTCACCGCCGCGGCCGTCGGTGGCCTGCCGGGCCTCCGGCGGGCGCTGTAGTCCCACTTGCGAGCAACCAGCCGGCGATGCCAGTCCAACAGCGTCGCCGGACTGACCGGGAAGACCTCGGCCCACCGCCGACGCGGGATCAGCGAGGACAGAACCGCAAACCAGAACCGGTCGGCCGGCTCGTAACGGACCCTGACGATCTGGCGACGAAGCACCACGTTCTCGTGCAGGAGAACGAGCAGTTCGGCGTCCTTGGACACCTCACGGCGGAGCAACACCGCCACGGACCCCAGCACACGCCGCGTGATGCGGTACACCATCGACAGCAACATCCCGCCAGGATCCCAACTCAACGGTCAGAATCGGGAAACTCCAAGCTCACAGGCACATTCGTATTCCCGAGCCCCACAGGGTCCAACTCTCGCCCTTGAAGCCACGCGGATGTAGGGCATCTGCCGCTCGACCCTGGGCTTTTCCTTCGGCTGTCCGTGCCGCCAGAGCCGATTGCAGCGGATTGAAGTGGTCCCGGGGCCAGCAGCATCTGTGGGTATCTTGGCTGGAGGCGCGGTCTGGACTGGCCCACCCGGCCTACTCACCAGCGCACACGCACCTAGGTTCCGCCGAAAACCATACTGAACCTGCGGACTGGTGATCCGAGGGAGGCCCTCCCGAATCTTCGGGAGGGCCTCTATTCTGTGTCTAGCCGCCCTTCAAGTGGGCATAGATTCCGGCAGCAGTACCCGCCGCAATCAGCATGGCGCATAGGCAGACGGTCCGCTTGTAGCTTCCTAGGGCCTCGCGGACCGTACTGCCTCCCTGCCTGGCCAACTCGGCCAACAGAGCTCGTATCTCGATCACCTCCCTTCCATTCACGCTTTCGAACCCCGACCCGATCGAATCAGGGAACATGGCGGCGGTTCGCCGAGTCCTGACATCACAGGGAACATGTGCACTGCGACAGAGTCGATCCTGGACGTACATTCGGCTACTCAGTGCGGACAGACTGTCCGCACTTTTTGCGACCGAGATACACCGGCGCCGACCTATCGAAGGCGCCACCTCGCCGACGGCACGCTTAATGGCCTGAAACCCGCCCAGCCGCTCGCCTACGCCATCAGTATCAGTAACGTTGACACGCTTCGGTCCGCGACCGGACTTGCCGCCGCGGTATGCGGCTGCGGCTGCGGCTGCGGCTGCGGTGGTGACGATCATGTCCACCACCCCCAAGAACCTTCGAGTACCGCCGAGGGCCATCACCCCTCACCATCGACGGATCTAGCTCACCGGGTGGATCTTGGCCGGCCGTCGCTGTGAGGACTTCCTGCAGCGACGAACGACAGGCAGTGATGCCCGAGGGTCGCTTACGGCCACGTTGGGGAAACATGATCACGGATTGGCAACGAAGACCCCGCGCCACCAACGTGTATCTTCGGGTCCTGCTAACGCCCATCAAGCCCTCCCATTAGCGGATCCAGCCCGGTGTGTGGATCCGGAATAGACGTGGTCAGAGGCGCTTCCGACAGCGACGAAGGGCAGACAGCGATGCCGGAGAGTGACTCACGACCACGTTCATACAGTGGCCCACCAAAGAGGGAAAAGCGATCACGGATCGGCAACAAAATCGATGTCAAAGCACGCTCGGAGCGTGGTTGGGTGTCGTAGCCATGGACAGGCTGTTCTACAAGCGCGGAACCCGCCCGAGGTACCTCACCAGCTGGAAACACCAGTGCAAGACCGGCACGGCGAATGACATCCGCTGACACACTGGCGCCCACGACACCGCTAGCGCCGCCCAAGACGGGTAGATGCAGCCTTCTGGCAGTCGCCACAAGGGCCGCGCAAGGGGGCTCATCGAACTTGTCCGTGGTTGCACGTTACGGCTTCGGGGAGGTGGTCAAGTCTTCGTGTTCTGGTGAGCTGGGGATCCACCCGAGAGCGAGGTCGGCTGTGTCGCGTCGAAAGGCGATGAGCGCGTCAAGGAACAAAGTCGGCGGGCGGTAGCGGTGGTCGCGCACGTAGTGCGCGATGAGCGTCGGGGCGGCGAAACAGTGCGCCTGCCCATAATGTCGTCCAGGCAGGTCAGGCTGCGTGTTGGTGCTCGTGGATGATGCCGCCGAGTCGGTCGTGTCGGCGGACGTCGAGGCCGACGATGTGCTATTGGTCGGTGATCGGTGCGGGTACTGCACGCAGTGGCGCAGCCTGTTCCATCGGCCGCAGCCGCAACACAGCGAAGGCGTTGGTCACGGCAAGATAGGTCAGACGCAGCAGCACAACCGGCCATCATGCCGGAGACTTTCGCCGCGGCCACAGCGCCAGAATCGACGCACGGGTCGACCGCTTTCACACCAAGCCTGTATGTGCTGTTGACCTGCACGGACGAGGCATTCGGCAGGCGCAGGATCCCCGCATGCGGCGATACCTGTGGCAATTACGGCTGCGGCTGCGGGCGTCCGATAAGAGGCTTCGCGGGCGTCCAGGCACACCGCTTTGACCTCCGTCCTACATCACCGTCTTGCCCAGGAACGGCGTGGCGGCGTTTGGGCGCTCCGCGACAGCCATTTCTCAGGGAGATCATTCTCTAGGATCCTCCGGCTCGGTCTCCGGCCCCGTGCGTGCGCGCCGAGACTGGTACAGGTACGCGCCTATCAGTCTGATGAGCTCTTCGGCTCGCTCACTCTCTCCGGTCAGCGCACCGGTCAGCTTGCCGAAGGCCCCCTCGTTGAGCACCGCCGCGTCGGTGAGGGCCTCGCGCAGATCAGGTGAGATGAGGAACTGATCCTGGGCGTTGTTATCAATCTGCTCGGTGATTCGCGGGTCTTCCTCTGCCATCCCGGCCGCAGCCGTGACGAAGCCGCCGATCTGTGGGTCCGCGAACTCACCCCCGAATAGGCTATTGATCTTGGCGATGACCTCCGACAGCAGCACCTGCTCGGGATCGCGGGCCATGGCGGTACCGAGTCCCGTGATGCCTCGCAGGCCCGGCGTCTCCTGATCTCCGGAAAGGGCTATGGCCGCCTTGCCCTGGTCAATCTGGCGCACCCGCTTAAGGACAATCCCGGACACGTCCACATCGGCGGGGATCGTCGACCGCGAGCAAGCGCACCAACTGGCGCAGGAACTCGGCGAGCTTCTCCAGGTCGGTGGTCTCGAAGTCAATAACCTGAGACATGAAGTCGTACAGGCGGATGTAGGAGCCGCAGTCCTTCCGGAAGGTCCGCAGCTCGTTTAGGGCCTCGCTGTCGTTTCTCTCGACTGCCTCAGCCCATCGGTTGGCGAACTCGTCACGGGCCGGCGTAATCGCCGCCGCCAGCGCGGAGTGCCGCTGCTGGCCCTACCAGGCTTCGGCGTAGCGTTCGACGTCGCCGCGGGTGTAGATGCCGGGCTGGGCGAGCTTCGTGGCGAGTTGGTGGACGAGATTGGGATCGGTGGCAGTCTCGACGTGGGCCTCGGTGTAGTACTGCAGAAACGCGTTCTGAATGTCGGTGGGGTTGTTGACGGAGTCGATCCCGGGCTCAAGCGCCAAGGTATGAGCAGCAAGCAAGCCTGCAAGCTTGCTGGGATCGCCCACCGGACGGGTAGGAAGTGGCGTAACAGGCACCGCTCGCTGGCAGCGGGCAGGAAGGCGATGCCACCGCCGATGTCGGTGGCATCGCCTTCTGCCTCCCAAGTCCCTGAGCGAGGATGAGCGAGTCCATGTCGCCGACCGACCCCGGGAGAAAACCGGAGTCCGGCGCATCGCTGCGGACCGTCGGCCTCTACTTCGAGGCGGATGTTTTCGGGTGCGGCTTCATGTCGTCGTTCTTCACCGGGAGCGTGACGTCGGCGACGCCGTCAATGCTGACGGCGGCGATCAATTGCTGTTGGGTGAAGGGGAACGTCACGCCGGCATCGATACCGCCATAGGCGGCGTCGACGTACAGCGTCAGATTCTCGCCGGACGGCAGAGTTCGGACCGCCTCATAGGTCGAACCACCCGAGTCGTGCTCGCTCCTCACCGAAACTGTCGAGCCGTCGGGCAGTGTCGTGATGGTCTTCGGTCCCCAGCTCCCGTGTGGCATATCGCCGGAGGCGGAGTGGTGTGCTGCATGGTTGACCGGCGGAGGTTCTTCCTCTCCTGCCGAGCCTGGGGCGTAGATGCTCATGGAGACGGAGAAGTAGGGGCCGGGACTGTATGGAGCATTTTCGTGGCCTTTGCCATCTACCGTCCATGTTCCACTGGTATCTATGCCGATGAACAACGATTCATCGGGCCCACCGATCGCCATGCCGCTACCGAATGGTGCCGTCAGGAAAGGAACTCCGCGGCCCGACAGATAGCTGTGGGGAGGCCAGACACTCAGGTGCTTGGCCTCTGGATCGAGCACTCCGGCCATTTGCTTGAACAACGGGCAGACTTGCAGATCAAGCTTCGTTTCCGAGGGGCCGAGGACAGTCCCCGCCTTCCGAAGCTTCGCAAGTTCGGTAGCGCACTGCGGGTCAGTCGTCGGTACCGTCACGGGCGTCGTCTTTGTAGCGCCGCCCGGCTCGACGGCGCGCGATGCCCCCGGAGAGATCCCGGCCGAGAGCCCGACGCCGACGGCGATCACGCCGAGCGCCGTGCCGGTCACGCCACCGATAATCCTGCGGTTGCGGATTTGTCTACGTCCCATGCCGACCACATCGTCGGCGGTGAACCTGATCGGCGGCCCGGTCCGCTCCGCGAGCCGTGTCATGACGTCACGTGCTTCGTCTTCCATTAGTTCGTCCCCTCTCCTGTGGTGGCGCCAGACGCCAGTAGCGCCGCGCGCAGTGCGGCCAGGCCGCGGGCTGTCTGGGATTTGACGGTGCCCCGTGAGCAGCCCAGGGCGTGGGCGGCTTGTTCGATGGACTGGTCCTCCCAATACCGCAGGACCAGCGTCGCGCGCTGCCGGGCAGGAATTTGGGCCATGGCCTGCAGTAGCGCGTCCCGCTCCTCCACGGCGTGCCCGGCATCGATCGCGGCGACATCGACCACACCGCTAGACGTGCCGACAACGTCGGCCGCGGCGATGTCGTCGGGAAACGCAGCGAACGACCGCTCCCGCCGCCAGCCGCGCCGCCGCTCGTCGATCAGCGCACGGACGATGATCTGGCGGACATAGGCGTCGCGGCTCTGCTCCCGCTCGACCTTGCGCCAAGATTTGTAGAGCTTGAGAAACGCTGTCTGTACCAGGTCTTCAGCCTGATGCCAGTCTCCGCACATCAGATAGGCGGTGCGGCGTAGCGCGTATGAACGGTCGGTGACGTACCGCCGGAAATCCGCCTCATCTTGAAGGCGCATCGACTACCCCCTTTCGGGTGTTCGGCCTAAGACGGGATCCGGAGGGGAAAGGTTGCACAAGGTTGCCCCACTGGTTCCGCTACAGGCTCGACGGCGTTCCAGGCGTTTAGCCAGTGGCGGCGCCTTCGGATCAGCGGCCAACGACGGCCGTGTCAGCCTCAGAGCCCTTTGGGCTTCGCTGCCGGATCTAGGACGTACTGCCTGCGTCCTGCACAGGCAAGCACCCCAAGGCCGTCGCGTTCTACGGCCAGGCCTCGCCGACCCTGAGGGACTCTGTTGCCCGTTGTGATGACTTTCTCCCGTTTCAGAGAGACGCTGTCGGGTGGATGAAGACCTCTGATACGGGGTGAAGGAGCTGGTCACCGTGTCGATGCGTCCGCTTCCGTCCCCGCCGGTCCCGGTGGCGACGGCAGCCTTGGCCCGGGCGGTGTTCCCGGCGGGGTGTCTGGCGATGCGGCTGCGCGATGAGCTGGGCGAGGTTTTCAGCAACGCCGACTTCACCGACGCCTATCCCCGCCAGGGCGGGCCGGCCCTGTCGCCGGCGACGCTGGCGCTGGTCAGCGTGCTGCAGTACGCCGAGCGGTTGACCGACCGGCAGGCTGCACACGCCGCGGCGGCCCGGATCGATTGGAAGTATGCCGCCGGCTTCGAGCTGGCCGATCCGGGGTTCGATCACAGTGTGCTGTCACAGTTCCGGGACCGGTTGATCGGCAACGGCCTAGAGGCGCGGGTGCTGGAGCTGGTGCTGGACCGCTGCGCCGAGCTGGGTTTGTTGCGGGTCGGTGGTCGGGTGCGCACCGATGCCACGCACGTGGTGGCCTGTGTTCGGGCATTGAACAGGCTGGAGTTCGTCACCGAGACCCTGCGTGCGGCGCTGGAGGCCCTGGCGGTCGCCGCTCCCGACTGGCCGGCCGAACACGACCTGGTGTCTGAGGCGTGGGTTGGGCGTTATGGGGCCCGTGCGGACTACTGGCGGCTTCCCAAGGGCGAGGCCGAGCGGTCCGCGTTCGCGGTCACCGTCGGCACCGACGGCTTTGCAGTGCTGGACGCGGTGGCCACCGAAGCCGGCCGCGACAATGGCTTCACGTGGCTGGCTAAGGTGCCCGCCGTGGCGCTGCTCGCCCGTGTCGGGAGCAGCAGTACGTCCGGGACCGGCGGCGCACGGTGCGCCAGCGCACCGGCAAGGAGCTGCCGCCGGGCGCGCAGCGGATCATCTCGCCCTATGATCCGGACTCCCGGGTCGGGATCAAGCGGTCGACTCGCTGGGATGGGTACAAGCTGCATTTGGCCGAGACCTGTGATGCCGATGGCGCCATACCGCACCTGATCACGCACGTCGCCACCACGGCCGCGCCGGTCGATGATGCCGCGCAGACCCTGACCGTCGAGCACGATCTGATCGCCGCCGGACGCGGCCCGGCCGAGCACCTGGTCGACGCCGGCTACATGGGCGCCGAGCTGATCGTGGAGGCCGCACACCTGGGCATCGACCTTCTCGGGCCGGTCCCGATCGCCGGCGGCCGCCAGGAACGCGAACATCGCGGCTACGGGTTGGGCGACTTCACCATCGACTGGGACACCCATACCGCGACCTGCCCGCAGGGCAAGACCAGCACCCGCTGGATCGCCACGAAGGTCGACGGCCACCCACGCATCCACGTCGACTTCTACAACGCCGGCTGCCCGGCCTGCCCGCTGGTTGGCCTGCTTCTGGCCGGCGGTGAGCTTCTTCTTGCGGGTTCTCTTGACTCCGGTGATGATCACCGGGTCGTCAGGGTCCTGATCAAGGCCGACGAAGCCGAGGTCGGCCAGGGCTCCGAGGCCGGCGGTGCGCAGGTGTTCGCAGATCTTGTCGTGTCGGGCAGTCTTGATCTCGCTGGCTGCACCGCGGCGGGCGGCGGAGATCCAGATCAAGTTCCCGTGCTCGTCGGTGAGGGCCAGGAACAGCAGGCCGTGGAATCGGTGCTTGAGGCTGTAGTTCTTGCGGTTCGCCTTCCCGGAGCGGCGGCGGGTGCGGATCAGGGTGCCGTCCAGCAGCACGACCTCCCCGCCGCGCTTCGTGGTGTTCTTCAGCGCGCGGTCCAGGCGCGGGGCCCTGGCCGCGAGCAGGGCGATCACTTCGTCGGTCCAGCGGCGGATGGTCGTGGCCGAGACCGATGCCTGGCTGGCCCTGGAGCGGTCGCACGGCAAGGCCGGACTGTGTGCGTTCCTGACCAACCCGAAGTGCGAGACCCGAATGAAGGCCCAGTCGTCCGGGACTTCCTTGGCGACTACCGTGCGGCAGGCTCAGTGCCGCATGGCGGGCCGTCGATGGCACCCGAGCGGCGGTGCCGGGTTGCGCGACGAAACCGAGCGGGTTGGGATGTAGCGACAGCCGTCCAGCGATCGAAACTGAAGACACAGGTCATCACTATGGAGAACGGGGGCGGTGGGTCCACCGCGGGCATGGACTACGCCCAGCGCATTGCTCGCCTCAGCCTCACGCGCTGGAAGCAGGTCCTGGACGTTCAGGCGGTCTACCGGTGGAACATCCGTCGACTGCACCTGGGACGCACGCTCGATGTCGGCTGTGGGCTGGGACGTAATCTCGAGCACCTCGGCAGCAGCGCGGTCGGTGTCGATCACAATGCGGTTTCTATCGCGGTGGCACGTTCGCGGGGGCTGAGGGCCTATACGTGCGAGGAGTTCGCGGAGTCGCCGGACGCTGTCCCAAGGTCCTATGACTCGCTTCTTTTCTCACATGTGTTTGAGCACCTCGACCGGGACCATGCGGTCGGGCTGCTGAAGCAGTATCTGCCGTACCTGGAGCCGGGCGGACATGTCGTCGTCATCACGCCTCAGGAGCGCGGATTCCGTTCGGACACCACGCATGTGACCTTCATCGATTTCGCGGGTCAGCGCAAGATCGCGACCGCTGCCGGTTTGGACGTCATCCGCCAGTTCTCATTTCCGCTGCCACGCGTCGCGGGGAGGCTGTTCGTGTACAACGAATTCGTGGCGGTCACGCGCTTCCTGGGCGACAGTGCTTAGCTGAGCGCCCCGAAAATGCCTGTGAAATGCGACAATGCCAGCTTGTGGCATCGTCCTTCGACGCTGAGGACCCGGGCCGACGGGCCAGCCGGGTCAACACCTGGACGACGAGCCTGAGGGTGCCGAGCCCGGCCGACGCGCTCTGGATCCGCCGGAAACCCACGACGGATTCTCCCTGGCCAACCGCAGCACCAGGGCCTTGTTGCAGCGTTTGGCGGGTGCCGCGGTTGTAGCCGCGAGCGTCGCGCTCAACCGCGCCGCAACAGGCCCCGGTGCTGGCCCGGCAACGTGCCCGGGCTAGCGATCAGCCGGATCCGCGAAAGCCGGGATGCCGTCAGCAACCCGGCCGGCAGCACCAGCCACGCCGGTTCCGCCCAGATGAGCTTCCGCGCCAGGCAGGGGGTCGTGGCGTTGTACGACCGCCAGTTGGTGCCGCAGCATCAGGATCTCGACGACCTTGGCCGTTGGTGCTTCACGGACAGACGTATCCAGGCGAACAACCGACTCGCACCAGGTACACCGGCTTGAACCCCGCGAACCGCCATCATCCCAGCTCGCACCGGTCGGCACCCTCAGCATGTGAGGATGCTGCCTCAAAGCATCCGGCTGGCCTTGTCAGCCCCGGTGATGCTGGTGGTGGCCGTTGCGTGCCTTGGCCGTGGCGTTGGCGTCTGCGTCGGCCTTGGCGATACCGCCGATGATGTCGTGGATGTCGCCGTTGTTGTCGGCGGAGGCGCCGGAGGAGTCGCCACCGCTACCGCCGTTGTTGTTGCCGATCACGACTACGTTCACGTGGACATCGCTATCATTGCCGACCTTGTCGTGGTGGTCGTCGGCGCACTTGGCGCAGACCTCGAACCCCTGCGGCGCGGTTGCGGCCTGTGCGAGGCTGGGGCAAGCCAGCCCGCCGCCCAGAGCGACCGCGGCCACGCCGCCTAACAGCATCCTCCGAAGAAACATGCTCATGACCTTTCTGCTGCGCTCCCGCACACGCGGGAGCCTGGGGTGGATCCCACTGCGACTCAGATGCCCGTGGGAAATCAGTGCAACGAATATGATTTGATGAGATTCTCGCCGATACCGCTACGCGTCTTGCGCCACACGAGGTAGTCCACGCATACAGGAGGCAGCTCCCTGCCAGCGGCAAGCGGCAAGCCGTAGACAGCCGACGACTCCGGGACCGGGAAGGCAAATGCGGACCGGCAGCCCGGGGCCGCTGCTGAGGCGGGCCCGGGCAGCCGGGTTGGGAGATCGTGGCGGGCTCTGCGGCGACGGAACCGGCACGGCACAGCCGGCCGGCTGCCCATACCGGGTGGTCGACGCCGCCGGCTGGCAGTCCTGGGCGAGGTGCTACCGGTGCCAGCGGAGGCAACCGCGTGTGCCGCCGTGGCGTTGGCTGCGGTGTACGGCCTTGGCATGGGCTTTGGCCCCGGCCTTGGCGTGGGCCTTGGCCCCGGCCTTGGCGTGGGCCTTGGCCCCGGCCTTGGCGTGGGCCTTGGCCCCGGCCTTGGCAATGCCGCCGGCGATGTTGTGGATGTGACCATTACCGTTGGCGGTGGCACCGGAGGAGTCCCCGCCGCGACCACCGTTGTTGTTGCCGGTGACGTTTACGTTCACGGTGATCGCGGGCGCCTGGGCCTGGCGGCGGCAGGGCAGAGTCAGCACATCCTTGGCGAGGTTGACCTCGCCGCGGTCGCCGACTGCCTCCGTGGCGTCGCGGCCGCCGCTGACCGCGGCCACGTTGACCAGCCGGCACGGGTCCGCATCGGTGAGGCCGGCGCGGACGGTGATCGGATCGCTGGTGGTTCCCGGCGCCAGGCCGTCACTGCTCGTGCAGGTCGCGATCTTCCGAGCCGCGTCAGTGGCGCAGCTCCAGCGCGGCCCGCCGTCCACCGAGGTGGCGGTGGCCCCGTCGGGCAGGCTTTCCACGAGGGTGTACTTTCCGTGGGTCGGGGCTGTGCCCTCGTTGCGCACCCACAGCGTGTACTCCACCGCGTGGTCGGCAGGGTCCTGGTGGGCTTTGTGTATCACCAGGGACGACACCCCGGGTTCCTGGTCGGGCTGAGCCGGGCTGAGCGCAGCCGGCACCCCAGGAGCCTGAGGCGTGTCGGCGGCCCGGGCCGGGTAGGCCAGGCCAACGCCAAGTGTGATTGCGGCCGCGCCGCCCACCAGCATCCTTCGAACAACCATCGGAACGCCCTTCCTGATCGAATCCCGCACACGGCACTGTGATGTCGCCGGGGCCCGGGGCTACCCGCGGACTAGCGGGTGCAACACACCCAGTCCACGACAGTCACTCCCGCACCGCGAGTCGAAGTGCGCCACAAGAGCTATCGCCCGTAGCACAGTGCTCGCCCGGGCCGCCAAATGCATGAAGACCATGGCGGGGCCGAACTCTGTGCGTGCCGAAAGATCTCGTCCTCGAATCAGGCGGCCATCTCGCTCGTTCATAGTCGACTTGAACGCGAGGTCACCTGCCCGAACGGCAAGGTCAGCGGCAACTGGTACGAGATCCCCTCGATGGCCCCCTACACGGTCGTCCGGTTCGGCAAGTGCCGGTGCGGCCCCTGCCCGGAGCAGGCCTCCTGCACGAGCGGCGAGGCACGGACCGTCAACTTCCTGCCCCAACGGCTCCACGGAGCCCAGGAAAGTGGTAGTCCGGGCTCGGCGGACAGGTATTCCGCCCGCCCGCCGGGGGTGATCAGCAATGGGGGGACGTGGCCCGCGGTGCTCCAGTGCAGCCTCCAGGCGGGCCCTGCGGGTTCGATGCGCGGCAGGCTGGTGGTGGTAACGGGGTTGTCGGTGATGGCCTCCAGGGTGCGATCGAGCTGGGCGAGGACTGCGCTGGGCGGAGTGCGCAAGTGGAACAGCAAGGCGCGCAGCATGTTGCGGGTGGAGGCCATGGCGGCCGCGGCGTGAAGGTCGTGACCGACCACGTCGCCGATGACGACCGCCACGGCACCGTCGGGCAGCAGGGGCGGCGAAGCTCGCCCTGGATCCTTCGGTGACCCCACCCAGGATTGTCCCGGGCCAAAGCGACGATCAGGTCGCGGATCTCCTCGGACAGGGGTGGCCGACCGGGCGAGCGGGGCTGGATCCATTTTCGTTTTACCAAGCGCCGGTGCCAGGCCAGCAACGTTGCCGGCGTCACGATCCGATGTGCGCGCAGCTCACGCGGCAGAAGCCGAGCCAGAGCAGCCAGCACCGCCCGATCGGTCCAGGACGGCTTCGGCTTCCCGACCTGACGACGCAGAACCTCGACCTCATGCCGCAGCGCGAGTATCTCGATGTGGTTCGCGGCGTCGTCGCGGGCAAGGAGCGCGAGCCAGCGAAGACCTTGCCGATGAGCTGGTAGATCAGTTTCACGGCCACAGTCACCGAGCCTGCAGGACTACTCCGCCAATCACTCAAACGGGCAGGTCAACGGCCATGCTTCCATCCTGGCGCGGTACAGGCTTCGCAGAAGCACCGCACCTCTCCAACGCATCCGCCCAGTACATATCGCACTATTTTGTGACGCTGGCGGTCAAGCCAGGCTGACCCTGCCACGGCGCGCCTACTGCGAGGAAGCGGTGCCTGACGCTTAACTGTCGGCGTTCTGTCGATCACGTGAAATGAGGTCGGACATGGGCCACGCACCGAGTCGCCGCGTCTTGCTACGCACCCTGGTCGGCGGCGCACTGGTCACCGGTTTCGATTCCGCCACGCGCACTTGGGCGTCGGCCGACACCCGGAGTGCGACCGGCACGGTGCCGGTGCCGTCTCTCGACGGGCGTCTCCTGATCGATCCGGCAGATCTCTCAGCGTTCGCGGACGACTTCGGGCACCTGGTCCACCACACGCCGCGCGCGGTGCTCGAGCCCGGATCGATCGACGACATCGCGGTGATGATCGCGTTCTGCGCGCGGTGGGGTCTGCCGGTGGCTCCGCGCGGCCAGGGGCACCAGACCTTCGGCCAGGCGCAGGTCGACGGCGGTCTGGTGATCGACATGAGCCCGCTGGACTCGATCTCGATCGACCCCGTCGCCCGGACGGCGTCGGTGGGCGCCGGCACGCTGTGGAGCGCGCTGCTGCGTGGGAGCCTCGCACACGGGTTGACGCCCCCGGTGTTCACCGACTACATCGAGCTGTCAGTGGGCGGCACGTTGTCGGCTGGCGGGTTCGGCGGGGCCACCCAACGCTTCGGCGCGCAGGTGGACAACGTGACCGAACTCGAGGTGGTCACCGGGACCGGCAAGGTGCTCACCTGCTCCGCAGCCGTGCGCGCCGACCTGTTCCACGCCGCGCTCGCCGGGCTCGGACAGGTCGCGGTGATCACCCGGGCCGTGGTACGGCTGGTGGCCGCGCCGGCCTCGGTGCGCACCTACGCCCTCGCGTTCGACACGGCAGCGGCCCTGATGGCCGCGCAGCGCCGGGCCGCGCGCGAGGGCCGGTTCGACTGGCTCGAGGGGTCAGTCAGCCCGGTCGGCACCGCCGCGCAGTTCGCTCTGCAAGGGGCCGCATACTTCACCACCACTCCGCCGGACGACGCCGCGCTGATCAACGGCCTGGGCTCCACCGGGACGCCGCAGATTCAGGACGTCGCCTACGCCGACTTCATCAACCAACTCGCGCCGGCCGTCGCGTTCCTGAAATCCACGGGCGAGTGGTTCGATCCCCACCCCTGGCTCAACCTGCTGGTCCCCGACGCGGCAGCCGACACCTTCGTCAGCACCACCGTCGCCGGCATGACCGCGGCCGACATCGGAGCGAGCGGAGTGGTTCTGGTCTACCCCGTACCCACGGCCAAGCTGACCGCGCCGTTGCTGCGGGTGCCGCGTGGCGGCGAGTTCGCTTTCCTGTTCGCTGTTCTCCGCACCGCGGCGCCGGATGCCGGTGCGCTGCCCGCATCGGCGATGCTCACCGCGAACGGTCAGCTCTACCGCGCCAACCAGGCGCTGTGCGGTACCCAGTACCCGGTCGGGTCGATTCCGGACCTGACCACCCTCGACTGGCGCCGGCAGTACGGCGAACGGTGGCCGTTCCTCGTCGCCGCCAAGCGCCGTTACGACCCCCGGCGGATCCTGACTCCGGGACAGGGGATCTTCCCGCCGCCCTCGGCTCCCCTCGGCCCGGTCCCGCTCGGCGCGGCAGGTCAGGCGTCGTCGCGCTGACACGCCAGGAACAACTGGATCTCCGGCTTGGCATGGGGGTCGACGGGCTCATAGCGCTCGGTGACCTGGCTGACGACGCGAAACCCGGCCTCGCTCACGACCCGGTGCAACTGTTCCTCGAAGTAGCCCGTGACGTGCACCGAGACGCCGAGGAACGGGATCGGCACGTCGTCGAGGTCGGCTTCGACCATGCCGAGCACCAGCCAGCCGCCGGGGCGCAGCACGCCGCGCAGCGCCCCGAGCGCGGCCGGGATGTCCGAACGCGGGAGCATGAGCAGCGAGAAGAACGCGACGACCGCGTCGAAGACACCGATCGAGGAGTCCACGTCGATGGCGTCCAGAAGGCGGAACTCTGCTTCCGGGACGTTGGCCCTGGCGAGCGAGAGCATCGCCGGTGAGATGTCGATGCCGGTGACCGCGGCGCCGGAGGCGACGAACTGGCGGGCCGTCGGCAGACCGGTTCCGCATCCGACGTCCAGGACGTGCGCTCCCGGGAGCAGGCGCTCGATGAGCCACTGGGCGGCGGCGATCTGGCCGTCCTTGTGCGGGAAAGCCTCGTCGTAGCGTTCGCCGATATTGTCGAACGCCGCCGCCTGCCCGGCGCGCCGGTAGGCACGCAGCTCCGCTGCCGAATCCGACGGCATCTCCGGCCTCCTCGCTTACTGTCACCCTCTCGCGGGACCGCTCGCCGCGCAGCTTGAAACGCGCCCCACAAAGCCCAGTGAAGTTGCCGGGCACCCCGGCGCTGCTCAGACTCGAGGGAATCCGGTACAGAGGTGACGCAATGACCGCGAGATCCGGCGCCGCACGGCGCAGGCTGCGGGCTGCGGCATCCGCGACGCGGCGCTCGGCGCTGCTGGTCTGCACGGCTGTCGTCATCGCCCTCACAGGCGTCGCCGACGCGCTCGTGCTCGCCTCTGCCGGCTCGGCGCCGTCACGGGCGACTGCGACCGCAATCGCCGTCGCCGACGTCGCTGTCCTCGGAGTGGCAGGGCTGCTCGTGGCAGGCGTCGCGACACACGCGCACGGGGCGGCGCGCCATGCCCGGGTGGCGCTGCTGAAGGCCACGAAGGAGTGCGACCAGCTGTGGAAGGTGATCGACAACACCTCCGTGGTGATCTACATGCGTGACAGCGAGGGCCGCTACGTCCTGGTCAACCGTGAATACGAGATGCTTTTCCACGTCCGGCGGGAGACCATCGTCGGACTGACCGACCACGACCTGTTCCCGAAGGAGACGGCGGACAGGTTTCGCGCCAACGATCTCAAGGCCCTGGAGCGCGGTGTTCCGATCCAGATGGAGGAGGTCGCTCCGCACCCCGACGGCCCCCACACCTACATCACAGTGAAGTACCCGATCACCGACACGGACAGTCGTCTGTACGTCTGCGGGATCTCCACGGACATCACCGACATCAAGCGCGCCGAGCAGCACGTCAGCACGCTGATCACCGAGCTGGAGACGCGGGTCCGGGAGCGCACCGCGGAGCTTGAGGCGACCACTCGCGAGCTCGACGCGTTCACGTACTCCGTGTCCCACGACCTGCGGGCCCCGCTGCGGTCGATCGGCGGCTTCAGCGAGATCCTGCTCGAGGATCACGCCGCACAACTCGACGCGACGGCTCTGGACTACCTGAAACGCGTGTGTGCCGCGACGGACCGCATGTCCGGCATGATCGACGCCCTGCTCAGCCTGTCCCACGCCGCCCGCACCGAACTGCTGCGCGATCCGGTCAACATCGGCGACCTGGCGCGTGACATCGTCACCGGCCTCTCCAGCGTCGATCCCGGACGCGACGTCGAGATCGTCATCGAGGACCTGCCCGCCGCCGGGGACACGAGATTGCTCACCATGGCGCTGCAGAACCTCCTGTCGAACGCCTGGAAGTTCACCGCGGGCCGCGCACCCGCCCACATCCACGTGGGGTCCATCGGGACGGACGACGTCCCGACCTATTTCGTGGCCGACAACGGCGCGGGGTTCGACACCCGGCAGGCGGCGAAGCTGTTCAAGCCCTTCCAGCGCCTGCACAGCGCCGAGGAATTCCCGGGCACCGGCATCGGCCTGGCCATCGTCGCGCGCATCATCGCCCGGCACGGCGGAAAGATCTGGGCGCAAAGCACCCCCGGTCGCGGCGCCACCTTCTACTTCACGCTCGCCCCCCGCGGCCTCCCACCCACCCCCGCCGAAGAAACCTGGGGGGCATGATCGAGAACGCCGGCCAGCACCTACGGATTCCAGGTGCGGGACCCGCTGGCAGGTCGCTTGGCGTCCCCCGAATGCCGTAGCCCTGGTGGCCCGACCGGGTACGCGTGACTGAACGGATCCGTGACGCTCGACCTCCGCTTGCGGACGAGTGGTTCGGTGCTGTGGCCGAGCACGTCAGCATGGCCGCGCTGCGGCTTCGATGTCCTGGCGGGAGTTGGTGGTCAAGGCAGAGCGCCACAGTGCAGTCTTGCCGGGAGCTCCGTGTCGGTGGAGTCCGCCAGCCCATTCACGGGTCGGACTTCCGACGACGCATCCGCGCCATCCTGCGGCTGGATTGGTCCTGACAGAATCGGCACGTGAAGCAGAGACTCGGGCGAGTCCATCTTGACGACGGCACCTCGGTTGCGTACTCGACCGTGGGCACCGGGCCCGCCTTGCTGCTCGCGCCGGGGTGGGTGTTGCATCTCGAGCTCGACTGGGCCCTGACTCCGCAGCGCCACTTCCTTGAGGCGCTCGCCCGCGGCCGGACCCTGATCCGCTACGACCGGCCCGGCTGCGGGCTTTCGGACGCCGCGCCCCCGTCACCCGCTCTTCCCGAACTCGAGATGGACGTCATCGAGGCCGTGACCGCTGCCGTCGGGGTCGAGCGCTTCGACGTCGTCGGCATGTTGGGGTCGGCCGCGCACGCCGTCCCCTGGGCCGCCGCCCGCCCCGGGACAGTGCGATCGCGGGCCCAGCTGGCAGCCTGGTTCGTCACCTCGCACGGGTAGCCGTCGGCGAAGTGCCGTAGTTCCACTGCTGCGAGCCGGCGTCACACCTCAGCCGCGCCCCGGGACGATCATCGTCATCCCGGCCGGGGAGGCGGCGCCGAACGCCGGCAACAGCTCGGCGGCCTCCCGCAGCCCGATGATCCGCTCGATGAGGTCCTGCGGGCGTAGCACACCGCTGTCGATCAGGGCGAGCATGCCGGGGTAGTCCGCGGCGGCCATACCGTGGCTGCCGAGCAGGTCGAGCTCCCAGGCGATGACGCGGGCCATGGGGACGCGGGGATGGCCCACACCCGGGGGCTGCAGTCCGACCTGGACGTGGCGGCCGCGGCGTCGCAGGCTCAGGATCGAGTCCTGGCACGCCTGCTCGCCACCGACGGCGTCGAGGGCGACATGGCTGCCGCCGCCGGTGATCTCGTGGACCCGGGCCGGGATGTCGGAGCCGTCAGCGAGAAGTACGTGCTCGGCGCCCAATGTCTTCGCGGCGTCCAGCGCGGCCACGGTGCGGTCCACAGCGACGACGCGAGCGCCCAGCGCCTTAGCGATCATCAGCGCGCTGAGCCCCACCCCGCCGACACCGACTACCGTCACCCACTCGCCGGCGGCTACCTGGGCGCGTGCGGTGAGCGCGCGATAGGCGGTCGCGAACCGGCAGCCCAGGCTCGCGGCCGCCTCGAAGGACACCGAGCCGGGAACGGCGACCAGATTCGTGTCCGCGGCGTACAGGGCGACGTACTCGGCGAACGAGCCCCAGTGAGTGAACCCCGGCTGTTCCTGGGCCGGGCAGATCTGTGCGTTGTTCGAATCGCACCACTGGCATCTGCCACAGCCACAGACGAACGGCACGGTCACCCGAGCACCGACAGACCAGTTCCGCACCCCCGTCCCGACCGCCGAGACAGTGCCCGCCAGTTCGTGCCCGGGCACATGGGGCAGAGCGACCTCCTCGTGCCCGACCCACGCGTGCCAGTCACTGCGGCAAAGACCGGTGGCCTCCACCCGCACGACGACGCCGCCCTCGGGCGGGCTCGGGTCCGGCACATGGCGGACTTCCGGCGGCTGGCCGATCTCGTCCATGACGATCGCGCGCATGCTGACACTTCCTGTCATCGATGTTCTTGAGGCCTGACGGGATATCCCCACCGCCCAAACGTCAAGCATCGCTGAAGCGCCCCGGGTTCTCGCCACGGCGAAAGCTTTGACAGCAGGTCAAGCAACGGGGCTTGACCTGCTGTCAAGCCAAGGAGTGCGGCGCGATCCGGATACGGTTCAATCCAGCGGAGGCTCGGCACCATCTGGACATCCAGCGGCAGATGGCTGCCGGCCGGTAGGCGGTGGCGGCCGAACCGGTCGTCGGCCCCGACGCGCACCAGCTGGACCCGGCCTTGTCCCCCCGCGTGCGGGCCGCGTATCTCGTCGAGGGCGAGGGCGTGGTGGATCCGGCCGCCTTCGTCAGAGCCCTGCGAACCGGTCGGCCCGCTCGCCGACGTCGGCCAGGAAGTTACTGGCCGGCTGCGTCACTCAGGCCGCGGTCCAGGCGCGGCTTCGGACTCGACGATGCCTGCGATAGTCAGCAAAAGAAGGAACTTACCCTGAGTGCGCCCCGTGGGAAGAGCGAAGGACACGGGGCGCACTCGACTCGGATAGTGCCAGGGGCAGCCTCAGCCGCCACTACCCGAACGAACGGCGGCGTAGTACCAGCCCACCGCTGACCTCACCGCCCTTGATGCCATGACCCGTGCTGCCAAACCATGTGCGTCTCGCCATGCGTGTAGTTGCGGTTTTCCCGGTCCCGGTCCCGGTCGCGGTCCCGGTCCCGGTCGCGGTCGCGGTCCCGGTCGCGGTCCCGGTCCCGGTCCCGGTCGCGGTCGCGGTCCCGGTCCCGGTAGCGGTCGTGGTCACGGTCGCGGTCACGGTCGTTCGTCCGCACCGCGGCGCCGGCCTTGTTCAGCAGGCCAGTCAAGTGCTTCTCCGCGGTCCCGGCGTGGGAGCCGTGCTCTGCCTGGGCCAGGGCGACCACCGGGCCGCTGTGGTCCAGCGGTGCGGTCGCGGCGTGGGCTGCCGGGGCAGTAAGCAAGAAGCCTGCGGTCAGCGCGGCGACGATGGACCCTGCTGCTTTGATCGAGTGCATTTATCGACCCTTTCGTCCACGGGCCGCGGCACCTGCTGTGCCGCCTCCAGATTCCCGTGTCACGAAACGGGCAATAGCCATAGATCGGTCAGAAGATGCATGGAACTGTTCCTCGAACCCGTGACTACACCCCTTGGTCGAGCTAAAACGCCAGGCCGAAGGCCCACTCAAACGGTCTCGAGAGGGCCGATTTCGGCGCCCGAATGGGTGAGGCCTCCAGTCCGCGATGGCGTGGACAATCAGAGCTCTGTCAGGACAAGGGCCGCTCTAGACCCCCGCAGTTCCCGGAAGAGCGCCAAAATGCCCCGACCAGCAGATCCGGCCGCAAGTGAAGGTGCTGATAGCCTAAGCGACCCGTTGGTATCCGTGGAGTAAGCCTCCTGCCAGTTCGTACCCTGCGAGCTGGGGTTTTCGTCTTCCCGCCATGGCGGCTCGGCGCCCATGGCATTTGCGTTCGGCAGGATTCCGACGTGATTTCCGAATTTCCTGCCGTCCGGGAACAGTCCGGGAACGGCCGTACTCGGCTCGCAGGTCAGCGGCAACCTTATGCGCTTGGCGGAGGTGGGCTGATCAATTCACGGCGCTACCTGAACGACCTAGCCCGGCAGGGCTCGCGCGGGGAGCCCGGGTAAGGCTGGTTCGACACGACGAGCTCGGTTCGTTAGGAGCAACGCGATGACTGGCCCGACCGCCGTCAGCTATCAGGTGACCGTCGATCCCAACCTGCACCAGATCAGGGTCCTCATGACGGTCGACAACGCACCGGACGGCCCCGAACTGACCGTCGAGTCACCCACCTGGGTGCCCGGCGACTATTCGTTCGCCGCGTTCGGCCGCGACATCTTCGACGTCCGCGCGACCGGCTCCGCCGACGAAACGCTCGCCGTGCGCCGCCACGGTTGGCAGGGCTACCGGATTGAGCAGCCGCGCTCCGGCACCATGCAGATCACGTATACGGCCTCGTGCATCTCCACCGCGTTCAGCGAGGCGTGCGGCATCCTGGACGATCGCAACGGTGTCCTGCTCGGCACCCGCTACCTGCGCGTTCCTGCACACACGGGCCGCTGCACCGTGAGCTACCGGCTTCCGCGGGGCTGGAAGATCCACCACCCCTCGGGCGCGGTCCACATCGACGACACGACCTGGCAGTACCCCAGCTACGAGGTCCTGCTGGACACCCCGGTCGTGATCGGCGACTTCGACGACATCCTCAGCGAGGTGTCGGGAGTCACCTTCCACCACGTCTTCCTCGACCGTCCGGCCGGCTTCGAGACCCGGTCGCGCGAGTTCGTCGACCGGGTAGCGCGGATCGCCGAGGGCTTCCGCACGATGTTCGGCACCTTCCCGTTCGCCGACTACACCTTCGTGTACTCGGCGGACCCGACCGCGCAGTGGGGCCTGGAACACCTCAGCAGCACCATGGTCGGGCTCGACCCGGCGGTGTTCACCGACCAGACGCAGTGGGGGACCGGCGTGCGCACCTGCGCCCACGAACTCTTCCACGCCTGGAACGTGCGGCGGCTGCGCCCCGCCCCGCTCGGCGACCTCGATCTGGAGCGCGGCAGCTTCACCGACGGACTATGGATCGCCGAGGGCTTCACCCGCTACTACGAGTTCCTGTCCTGCACCCGCGCCGAGGTCTACACGCCCGAGCAGTTCTTCAGCGCGGTGGTCAACTACTACACACACCTGGTCGCGCTGCCCGCCTACAAACGGGTCAGCGCGGTGGACGCGTCCCTCGCGAGCTTTCTCAACCACGACGACAAGTACGCGGGGAAGGTCAACGACGCGGTCGACTACTACGACCAGGGCATGGTCATCGCCTTCTGCCTGGATGTGCTGCTGCGCGGCACGGCCGACAGCAGCCTCGACAAGGCCTTCGCAGAGTTCTACCACGCTCACGCCGAGAAGGGACCCGGGTACACGCTGCGCCAGCTGCGCGACTTCCTCGAATCCCTGTACGCCGGCCTCGGCGACGAGATACTGCGCGAGGCAGGCGAACCGGCGGGGCTCAGGCTCGTCCCGCGGCTGGAAGAGCTCGGCTTCACCGTCGGGGACACCACGTCGCCCTACCTCGGCCTGGTCCTCAAGGACGGTACCGGCCCGGCGATCTACGGCGTGCTCGACGACGCCCCGGCCGGGGCCGCGGGACTGGCTCCGGACGACGTCATCACATCGGTCAACGGCCGCCCCTTCGACCTGCCGACGCTGCTGTGGCTCCGGGACAACTCCGCAGAAGTCACGCTCAGCGTGCTGCGCGGCTACCGGCAACGGACCTACCCCGTCAACACCGGACGCCGTACGCACATCGGCTCGCTCAGCTGGTCGGGGACCGCCGAGCAGGCCAAGGCGATCAGCGACTGGCTCGGCCGGCCCTTCGCCCCCACGGCGGGCCAGGACATCCCGCTGGACTTCTACGAGAACTTCCACGGGGTCCTGACCGTCATCTGACCACAGTGCGAGAAGTCCGACTCGGGTATGGCATCGGCTCGGCCGCGATGACGCGGCCGGGCCGATGCCTCGTGCGGGGCCGGGGTAAAGAGAGCGCGCGCCGGCTACGCCGCGTTCGCGGTCAGGCGCCCGAGCACACCCGGGCGATCTTCTTGTTGATCGGGATGTTGTTCGAGTCCAGTCCCGGGATCTGCCCGTGCAAGTCGAACACCAGGCCGACGCCCTTGCGGAACAGCAGGCAGTGGGTCGATCCACCGAAGTGGAACATCCCCAACTGCTGGCCCTTCTTGACGCGCTCGCCCGCCTTGACCGTGACCTCGCAGGTCGACACCTCCGCCATCCCCACGGCGACGAAGCACATCAGCCCGATGCCGGGATCGTCCGCCTGGATGAAGACCAGCGCCCTGGTCGCCACCTCGGTGATGTAGCCCTGCGATTCGTTCGGGCCGGCCGGGTCGAAACCCTCCTCCGGGGTCTCCGAGTAGTAGGTGCCATCGATCACCCGCGTCTTGACGATCGTGCCGTTCACCGGGCTGTGCCAGCGGTGGTAGCTCATTGCGCTGAGGAACGCCTGGTAGACGGTGCCGCCCGCGAACTGCTCGGCCGCTTCGTCGTGGCCGAGGATGTGAGCGACGGAGTACGGCTGCCCCTTGAGCCAGAACCGGTCGTGCAGCCTCGGGAAGAGGTCAAGCCGATAGGGCGCCGACTCGCAGGCGTTGACGATGACCGCGTCATCGTCCGGGTCGTCGACCGGCCGTCTGTTGTCATTGAACTGCCGAGTGAAGAAGTCGTCCCACGAGGTGAACCCAAAGTGCTCCTTGCTCGGGTCGCACTTGTAGTCCTCGACGAAGTTCTTCATCTTGTCCAGCGCGGACTTCCCGAGCCATCCCGTCCGCGGGTCCTGGTTGAGCACGTAAGTCGACTCAGGCGATGCCAGGTACACCGCCCACTTGTTCAGCATCTTCTTGAACTGCGCGTTCACCTTGTCGTTCAGGAACGCCGCGTAGCCCGCGTGCGTCCCCATCGCCCAGTCCAGGATCGCGTTGATCGGAAAGCCCACCAGCCCGGTCTCGTTGTACTCCGGGGCACTGGTGAGGATGTAGTTGAACAGGCCCAGCATCTGCTTGACCGACGTGACCTGCGGGTCATCGGTCGGGGTCTTCTTGTACGGCACCTGATCAAGCATCGCCGCGAACAGCATGTAGACCTCGGGGTCCTGCTCGATCAGGTCGGCGAACTCCTGGATCACCGGATCCCACGGCGCATCGGCCCTCAGTTCCACCTTGGCGATCAGATCGTCCAACCAGTCCTTCAGGACATTCTCGTCCGAGGGGAGCCATTCGCCGACCCGGTAGGGCGCAGCCGTGGACATCATGTTCCTCCTTGGCGTGCCTGCGCCGGTGAGTAATTCAGAATTTCCTGTATCGCCAGCGCAGCTTACTGAGGCATCGACAAGCCGCGGGCCGCGGCCCTTCATTCGTCCTGCTCGTCTTCAACCCGATTTCGACGGCATTTCTACCACTCGATGGCAAATGTTCCGCACTACGCCACGGCCGATTACACTCGGACGGGCTAGCACGGCTGAATTTTGCGCGTGCGGTCCAGCAGCTCGTGCCGGCAGCGTGATTGACCTGCGCGGACGAGGTGTTCGGAGGGCGCAGGGCCCGGGAGATCACCAGGACGGACACGTGGCGACGGCGAACTCAGTGAAACGTCAGCCAATCGCCCTGCAGAGCCCTGCCAAAACCTCGAAAATCAATTCGGCTTGCTGTACTGTGATGTAAAAGTGTCTGCGAGGAATTCCTGGCGCGGATCGGTAGACGGCATCTAAAACCGGCCTCTGCCGTGACTGACATCCCCTCCACCCCGAACTGCGAGGCATGATGCGCTGCACTATCGCTGGATGTTCCTTCTTTCTGCAGGCAAGCGACGTCGAGCAGGCGATGAAGGGCATCAAGACCGAACCGATCTCCGGTCCCTGCGTACGAATCGGCCGTCGCTGGTTCCCGGTCAAGCAGGTGGGCGCGGTGATCACTCATCAGGACCGCCGGGACTTCAGCGGCGCGGAGGTCACGCGCGCGCTCCAGAACCTAGGCTTCACATGCCGTCCTACCTCGCCGGAACCCTCTCCCGCGTAGTCCCCTGAACACCCATCGCGCGCTCCCGGGCAAAACGGCGCCATTCGAACCCCTGCTACAACTGCGGCGCCGCCCCATCGACACGAGTGTTTGTCCCGAAACCGCGAACCGCCCCGGCTGAGCGCGCCCGTCCGCTCCGCGACAGCACTGTTTCCGATCTCAAAGGACGGCCTCAAGGTCTGGCACGCCGTCATTTGCGTGCTACTGGGGTTCTACCTGGCCTCCACCTCGATCGCACCGGGCATCCCGTTTCGGGTGTCAGCGGCCGGATTCGCCTGCTGAACGCGCCAGGCTAGCGCCGTCCGATTGTTCTATTCATTCTTTTGGGACATCTCTTCCCTTAAGGACATCATCTTTTCGTCGATCGAGGCGGTCATGGAGTCCTCAGGGCCCAAGATCCGTTCGGCCTCGGCCAGGGCCTCGGTGTACAGCGCCAGAGCCAGATCGGTGTTTCCCGCTGCACGGTTGGCCGAGGCGACGTTGTTGCGGGCGGCGACGGCCAATCGACTGTCGGGTCCGTGGACGCGTAGGACGTCGGCCAGGCCGAGTTCGAAGGTCGCCACGGCCTGCGCGGCGTCTCCGGCGAAGTGGTATGCCTTTGCCAGGTTGAGCCGAGCGTCGACGGTGTCGGCGTCGTCGGGGCCCATCACCCGCAGATACTCGGCGAACGCGGTCTCGTGGGCTGACACGGCGTCCGTCAGCCGACCGCCCTCGCCGTATCCGAGCGCCAGGTTCTCCCTCACCGCCAGAGTGTCTTGGTGATCGGGCCCATAGACGCGCAGCAAGATCTCAAGCGCCTGTTCATAGAGAGTCACCGCCCGGCCGTTCTCACCTTCCCTCTCCAGCGCGCTGGAGAGGTTGTTCATGGCGGTCAACGTGTCGATGTGCTCCGGTCCGAGCGTGGTCCAGTGCCGATTTGCCGAAGGCGGTGACCGCCGCTTTGATCGCGAGCGCTGCAGCGGTGCAGACTTCCGTGTGTACCCCCCAGTTCACATTGCCCTATGCGGGACACCACGCGGACGTACACGACGTCCGCGCGAATACGAACACTGATCCTAAAGCCGGGAAAGCGGTCGGCGTAAGAATCAAGGGTCGTAGGCTGTCGGCGCCGTGGGCGCGACACCCATGCTCCGCCGCAACGATCTCCGTCCTCATCGGTGAGAGCTAGGAGGGGCAGGCTGTGGCGGTGGTGTTTGCCGGAGCAGTTCGGGCGACAGGCAGCCGCGCACGCTAGTACGAGCGCCCACAGGTGGCGCCATACGAGTACCCTAACCAGCTACTTCAGGATTGTGGATCTTCATTGAATCCCAGCGGCACAGTCCGAGATAGCACCAACGGAGTGGCCTCGGGTTGGCAACTACGAGATTCGCGCAGTCACGGCATCAGGCGACCTGAGGGTGCCGATAGCCTATGCGACCTGCTGATATTCGTGAGCCAGCCCTCC